>JACKZZ010008639.1_pt1 | contig 61294 bp, 46 predicted proteins | sample 8027871 | NCBI WGS metagenome assembly JACKZZ01 (sample SAMN15724774, study PRJNA655200) | protist metagenome | isolation source: fluorescence activated cell sorting (FACS) single amplified genomes of... | place: USA: West Boothbay Harbor, Gulf of Maine | collected 2000-07-19
GCTTGTAATGCGACAAAGGACAAATGAGAAATAGTGGATAGCTCTAGCACCGTCAGAGGGTCAGAACCTGATCACCACCCAACTCCTCACCCACAGAGAAACCGCAGGACGAACACACAACAATCTCGACGCTGTTGAGATGTCACAACAGCACAGAGCGCTTATGTCTCGGTCTGATGCTATTTATACGCCTGAAATCAGTTTCAGGAGCGAAATTTTCAGCGCCATTTTTGCTACAAGCCTGGAGCGCAAAATCACAACCACTGCGAAGCCATTCTACAAACAAATGCACCTCTTTTCTCCGAAATTACAATTTTCAAATTTCAAAAACCAGGGGCATAGAAACGCAAATCTGAGGACCCCATCATGTCGCTTCAGTTCAGCAGTGGCTCAGGCACACACTGCATCGGAGATTTCTCCCTGGTGGGACTGAGAGCGCGGAAAAGGAAAATCACCAACAAACGATGTGTGTAGGACTCGTAGAGAGACATCACTTTTCCTTGGAAGACAGCAATCCCTTGACGGGATAAATCACACCACCTTCCTGAATGTACTTCACCCATGTCAAAGGCTCCGATCCTCGATATCGCAGATCGCTCATGTCTTCGAGGGGCACCCAACAGGCACCGGCACTCTCAAAATCGGGAGTGGTCTTCGCCGCAGGCCATTCGTTCTCCTTGGCGTGTCGGACGGCGCCAGTCTCAGATGACTCATCTGACATCAACGGTACGGCGAAGAAGATGACGCGAAGGCGTACGTGGTTTTCGTCCCTTCCTTTGGACGCGCTGTGCTGAAATTGGAGAATGCCTGTGATTTCAACGCGCACGCCTGCCTCCTCCTCGCACTCGCGCTCTGCGGCTGATTTCAGGGACTCGCCGCCGTCCACGCGTCCGCCCGGTAGCCAGTAGCCGGAATTCGCGAATTCTTGCACCAACAAAACCTTGCCACCGTGTATGCAGACAACCAGCGCGAAGGCGTTTAACGAGGTCGGATGCTCGGTGAATTCCGACTCGATTTCGCCGCGCGCACAGGGGCCATGGGCATTGCGGATGTGCACTTGCAGACAGGGCTTCGCCGGCTTCGCACAGATAGGGCAAGTCATGCGAGAGCGCTCGTTCTCCAAGTTGATGTGGTAAAGAGGCATGTGCAGCCACAAACCGTCCTCAGAGAGATGCTCCATCTTGCAGAAGGGACAGTGGAAGCCCGCGGTTCTGCCAACATCGTCGACAGGTACACACACTGGTCTGCTTCGCTTAATCTTCGCGATATCTCGCACGGCCCGCTCGAGATCGGATAACACGTCTGAGACCATGTTGGCGCCCCGGTCTGCCAACTCGAGCCGCATTCTGGCGTCTCTCGTCGCGGTTCTGCTCCAGACAAGAACGAAAATTCGCGGATCGATCTGCTTCACCCACGAGAGAAGGTCGTCGATGTGCGCATCGCCATGCGTGCCGGTCCCCAATTTGCTCACAACGAGATCGAAGACCGGCTCATCGGCTTGACCTTGACCACCCCGCTTCAGGAGGCTCAACCCCTCCGCGACGTTCTTCGTCACGACAAACTCGTATCGGTCGCGCGTCAAGGTTCGTTTAACGTCCTCGTACTCAACTGGGCAGGTCTCCTGATCGCAGATCAAGAGACACCGGCAAACGCCAACGATTCTTGAGGAGGATGAAGTCATTCTTCCTTGCAAAAATGCGGGTTGAGAAATTTAATGCTCAGGCTGCAGAAAATGAAACGAGAAAAACCGCACGTCTTGCTTTTTCCGGCGAACGCGACGAAGACGAATCTATATCTTGTTGCTTTCCAATATATATTCACGCAACCGAAAGACGATACGTATATTAGTTAGTGTTCAGTTTCCTCTTACCACTATCTACCTGGCATATAACGAAATAACTACATCATACATGGAGAAAACACTTCTGGACTCCTTTCCATAAACATTGCAATCGTCGCCGCGTTCTGTCATCAAATTCAAATTTGACGCTTCCGGAAATACGCAATGAAAATCTTGTGCCGACAAGGGCGTGCTGAATTCAAACCCAAACCATGCCCACAAATATGATTTCGTGAACGTATGAAAACGAGTGCAGATAATGATCCGCCCGATTGATGCAGAACACTCGAAGACGGGAAACTCTGGATTAAGTTGATCACCGTATGTTTATTCTCGCAGACGCAAGAGAAATCGAAACGGGCTTTGCACAACTTTTCCCGGCTTCGTGGCTTGGGCATGAATGAATCGCCAGAGAAAGCCTAACATTCTTCTAGACCCAGATTCTGCCAAGGAATGCCTATTAAGATACCAAGGTACTAAGGTCAGTCTGCGATTTGTTCGAAACCAGATGAACTGGCCATACATGTGCTGCTCAGGAAAATACCGCTGCGACGAAGGCGCAAAAAGTTGTAGTTGTCCGAGAAAGCGCCGTGTAAAACGTAACGATAGACGATATGCTCGCGAGTGCATAAAAACATCCTGACGTCAACGACAAGTTATACTTATAGTGTGTCTTACCGGAAAAAAAAAAGTTTGCGTTTTACAAGAAAGTTGTTTCCGAGTGCGAGCAGTTTCGTTAACGAAAATGTTGAACTACGATGTCACGGTGTGCTGAAACTTAGTGACTAACCTGATGAAAAACGAGAACAATGAGCCTATACTTATCTCAAACGATATTAACGCGAAACCGCTGATAAGGCAGAAGCAGACATGTTGGAGGCGAAAGCGGAACCGGAAACCAGAACGACTACAATGTCAATGTCAATGGCGAACCATAAATCGCAACGACGTACGCAATCTGAGTGACACACAGAACACAATTTTCCTTTTTCCAATTCAAGCTGAAGACGTCCAAAAATCGTTTTCTCGCCACTGCTGACGTTTCAAAAGATGTCCATCGTTTCTTTCTCCGTTTCCGCATGATCATGCTTATTCGGTCTATCTTTACTCGATTTGGGTGATTATTCCCAGACGAAAAACTGGAAATCATGTATGGCGGTCGACAGGACGAGATGGTCGGCAACTTCATAGGTGCTGCCTCGTCTCCAAACAAAAATCTCATCCTTTTGTAGTCTCGTCGACGTCTTTCGCTCAAGCTCAACAAATCCATTTCCACGAATCAGTAAAGGGTCGTGTATAGTTGTAAAATTGTAAGAGACAATCATCAGATCAAACGTCTCTTGATCTTGCCACGTGGAGAGGAGCGTGAAACGCGCTCCACATGAATTCGTTCCGAGTGAACGGGCTGAATCGGGGCGAGAGAACTCAGCGAGAATCTTCGAGATAGATTTCTTAGCCCAACGTGGCTAGCTTTTTACACGATCACGACACTCTGGTCCCTCGTACCGTATACGAGGAAGAGACACAATTGACAATGAAAAACACACACACTGACTTGAATTCGGGGTGCCAGAGGGAGAGGCAACGTGACACTGACGATGTCAATGTCACGTTGCCCCAATGCGAGAACTGACATGATCAATCGTTGCACCAATGCGAGAATTTCGAGCGTAATCAGGGCCCTGTTTTTCGTACGTGTTCACGCCGTGAGTCACATCTTCACGTCTCTCACTCTGCACCGTTCTGGTGGTACGGTGACACACAGAGAGATTAAGAGGCTGAAGGAGCGGCAGCGAATCGAGAGATGCGCCTTGCCTCTCACAGAGGTACAGAGGTAATTTTTTTTTTTTTGCCTGACACAAGACGCGCTCGACATCTGATCTAGATGTGCTCGTCACTCGACATCTTGATCCATTCCCCAATGCGAGGCAAGAGATGAAGATCCGCGTTCCTCTCGCTCTCGCGCAGACTAGACATGCACTTTTCATCAAGGAAAGAAAAGATCTGCACAAAAATGTCGGTTCTTCAACATGAAGATCTTCTTGAAAGAAGACTACGACTTTCTCTGGTCACGTGAAAAATCCACAAGTACTTATCCGCTACCCGTGTTTCGCGATCCCCGATCACGTCCCCCTCATGATCTTCACGACCACATCTTCGACATGCCCCTCTCCTCATGATCGCAACTACATCCTCCTCTCTGAAAAGTGAAAACTCGACTTCATCACTCAGTAGTATTGCAGCGGGGGTGCGACGGGAGCAGCAGCGGGCTGGAGGGTGTGTGCTGGAGCTGGTGGAGGAGCGCCCGGAGCTGGCCCCATCATTGGCGGTCCTCCCATGGGCGGTCCCATCATGGGCGGTCCCATCATGGGCTGTCCTCCGGTGGGCATCATCACCATCGGAGCTGGTGGCGCCAACACGGCGTTGTAGTCGTTGTAGCCGTTGTTGTTGTTGTTGCGCGGGCGGCAGCACTTCACGCACATCGGAACTGTGCTCCCTATTATGCCGATCGCAATGAGGGGAATCAGGATACAGGTGAAAAGGCAACAAGAGAACTCGTCGCATCCTTTCGAGCTGGACGATGACGAAGAATAAACCCTGCGGTAGCGAACAGGCTTGAACGCTTCGACGCCGACTATCAGACCTGATGTTGATGTTGTTGTGGCAAGCGTTGTCGGAATTTCCGCTCCTCGTCCGTGTTGATGGCCGAGAGAGTTCTTTCCGTCATCATGCTGCAGCCCACCATCGAAGTAATGAGAAGGTGGGTTTGAGACGCTGCACAAACCCACCAACACCGCCAAAACGATGTTAGAAAACACTCTGCGCTGTGTAGACGCCAACATCCTTGTGTATAGTTGAAAGTTCGTGTAAACCAGAGATAATTCAGAAGCACAGAAAGTGTCTTTCTTGTCTTGACGAACTGCTTGTGCTCCTCTTTCTGTATGTGACAACGACGTACGAGATATTTGTCGAATCAATGTGCAACACAACCTGCAAAGATAAAATCACGACGAGAATGCCTTCACATTCTGACTAATTATCATTGATGATGTCGACTGGAAGTGCCAAAATATAAATCCGGACGGTCTTCAAAAACGATTGCCACACACTCGTCCGATATTATTACTATTATTGCGTGTCTGGTCGCGTCCTGAAAGGCCATAGCCCCGCAGGAGTCCCTCGCAAAGGCGCGAAGCACCCAACGCAAGAGCCATAGGCGACACCCGCGACCCGCCAACGAGCCTGGTTTAGCCAGATGCTCAACCCGTGGTCCCGAGACGCCTGCCAACCCTCGCGAGGGAAGCGGCCAAATCCGCACGAGCATTTGCATTGCTGCTTCCTTCTTGCGAGCGTTCACTTGGATGCCTTCGAGCTGCGGGCTACCCAGTGACACACGCACTCGACAGAAAATTTCCTCCATTTTTTGCCTCGACAATCACTTTTTGCACATGTTACAACATCAATGCGTTTTTGTATGAGGAGCCGTCGACTGTGAAACTTTGATTTTTCTGGAACAATGAAATGCCAAATACACACTTCTGAATGACAATGAAAATGTCCAATGCGAAACACGTTCTTTGCTTTGCATCTTTTGAGCTAATTGAAATCGAGCCGAATTCTGGTCAAACCAATCAAAACTGCCGAGGGATGCATTTTTTCGACACATGTACACCACGTTTCTTTCCTTGCCGTGTTGGTTAGACGGAGACACAACGCACAAACGACGAACCTCCACTCAGATCTATGTCTTTGCGGAGTCATGCCTCCGGGATAGAAAGAATGAAAACACTGCGAGGAGAAAATAAACGCGCGCATCCTCAAGTTTCTTGTTCTTTTACATGAAAGACGCCTCTGTATGCAACAACTCGCGAACATTTACTTACTTTGCAATCACGTTCTATCCTCCCCCTTGGTCAAACGCTCTCTCTGTATAGTCATAACTTATATGACAACGTGCCACCGTATTTTTCGGAAATCTTTGGACGTGACCGGAATGCATGGACGATGGATGAGCGCTCGTCTGCCTCCTCGAGAGGCAGAACAACGAACCTTTTGCTGCTCTTTACACATTTGGTATGTATCAAGCTGGGCTCTTGCTTCGACACAAACAACGCCAAAAATCAGATCTACAATGTGTGTCTTCCCAGATGAGATCACTGTCGCGGCTGAAAGAATCGACCACTTCAATCTGTCCGAATTTATTTAGTTATTTGTAAAAAACAGACGGGTAACAGAACATATTACCGAGGGAAACAAATGCTACAGACGCTGTTTCGTTCAGGGCTATTCCCTGGGTTTATGTCCAGGCACGTTCCCAACCGAGATAAATGCGCTGGAGCTTGGGTGGGTTGCTACAGATTGGGTTGTGGGTGGGTTTTGATTGTGTTTGCTTTGGGTCGACTAGCCGCGCACTCGGTCGATGACTGTTTGCGCTGTTTTGTCTCGCTCGCACAGGTCAACTGCGGCGATTCCGTTGGGTCGCTCTGTTGGAGCTGTGCTTTAGGAGGGTCGTCACTATGTTAGCGCTCTCGGCTGTTGCTATCTTTTGTAACCATTCTGGAGCTATTGAACTTTTTTACCAACTCTTTTCCTACCAGATCCTACTCAGGTTGACTGAGACTGAGCCTGAGAAATCCAACGAGCTCTAGTAGATGGACGATTCTGTGACGTCGGTGTCCTGCGAGCCACGCTTTTGTCCGCTTGATGTCGCACTAGACACGCCCCTGCTCCTGCTCTTTGCCTCTATGCGGGCTTGCTTCCACTCCGCTCGTTTAGCTTGGTGCTTACGATCCATCATTTGACTGTCGGACAAGGAAATCACACTCTGAACACCATTCGAGTTAACGATATTCTTCATCCACACCTTACAATTGTCAATTGAAAACAAATTTTCTATGCGTAGAGAATTCTATGAAGATGATGAACAAGTGATCAAGCAACAAAACCCTCTTCATCCATCAGATTCAGACACTGACAGGTTAACAACGTGGAGCTAGAGGAAGATACAATTCTCATCTTGTGTTGTCTCGAATCAAGAATGGTCTGTAAATTTTCGATAAATGTACTTAATATACCAGATGATAATCGGCCTTCAACAAGATGAAATCTTTGCCAACGATTGTCGCCAACAGAAATTTTCCGCTTATGAGAGAGAGTCCCGCATAGCCTGCTGCTTTTTGTCGGCGGGGGCTCATCACGCTCAGAAGGTCCAACTCATACTCTTCCTCTTCGTTCATCCCCATCGAGGACCGTCTGGTGTTGACGGCATAAAAGAGACAAGTACCAAAAAATATCGCAATCGCGTTCCGTTTCACCTTTCGAGGCAACCTTATGGCATCGCAACCTGGAATGACAATGCCAGCAATGGTGAGTGGCACACACGTGTCCAGGCAGGCCGCTATCACCCGGATGTCGCTGCTCATGCCGCACGAGGTTAGATTCTGCACATCCGCCATCATGACCCGGAAACAACTGAACCAAATGAACAAGCTGTCGAAAGTGCGGACGCCTTTTCGATACAGATAGGCATTGATGTTGTGCAAGGTGAAGAACATCCAGACGGATAGGATGAACGAGGGCAGACAGGCAGCCCAGACGGGGCTGATGGCGATTTTATATTTCCGACACGCGGGATTAGGCCAATCTACCTCGGCACGCATGAACTGCTTTGTGATCACGCTTGCGAGCCACAGAAGAAGGACCCACATTATGACACCTGGCCAGCGGTCCGTCAACTGCTTCACGGCCGCGGTATTCAGGAGCGTTTCCGGAGACACGACTTCCTCTCCGCTCAAAATCTCAAGTTTGGCGCCGTAATCCAGATACGTTTTGCGCCGCTGCTCAAAATGGTTCACATGTGTGTCGTTTTGTTGTGAAGATAGATCTCGTGGTGTGGTCACACTCCCAGCAGTCAATGGGGATTGTTGCGGGCGTGTGCTTGCTGTCGAGTCGTCTTTCGAGTGATTTTTGTGCCGTGCGGCTCCTGAGGAATGATCGTGCTTTGATGGAAGTGACGCTGCTGCTGTAGTTCCTGGTAATATGGTCTGCGGACCACCAACATCTGCTCGATCTTCTTCATGACCAATTGCGACCGTATGATGTTCTCCTGCCTCCTCTACTTCCACGGTTTCGTGTCTGGCTTCAAAAAGGTGAGATTGATGATACTCATACTGAGATAATGACGACTCTAAAATTTCCGACTCTCCTGTCGTTTGGTGTTGGTCTGCACAAGCGTCTTCTATTTGCGCCGCACTATTGTCAACCTTTGACTGACGATCATGGATGCCGTGCTTCTCGACGCCTCCCATAAGGATATCAGCAGTAGGATTCGGAATCGCTGGCGTGATGGCTTCAAACATTTCACCATCTCCACCTTTACGCGCTTTTCTTGCAGAAACTCCTCCAACAATGACAGCTACAGACCCACAGAAATTATGCGTTCTTTGTTTGCCTCTTCCGACTCTGTGCCTGGCTGGGCTTTTCCTTTTCGTCGTGACTCTGACAGGAGGAATCGGAATGTGTTGGTGTTGATTGCTGTTCTGCTTCTGACCTATATCCGCATAAAAACCTGCATCAACTCCGGCCGAGCAACGCGTCTTTCTCCTCGCGCTACTCACGAGGGCCGCGTCCGTCACCGTCTCCACGGCTTCCACTTTCTGTTCGGAAGAGAAAATGAAAGACGCGCTTTCTTGCTCTTGTGAGCAGGTTGTATTAACCACCTCGTAATGCCTTAGAAACGTCACCAAATCATCCAAAGGCAATTCGTGCACCTTGCCTGCCCAGATCAAATCGATTCCTCTTCCTTCATTGCGGCTGTCGTCTCCGTTCTGTCCCAAATTCAAGCAATCCAGCCCAACTATCTGAATCTGAATCCCAACACTTCCTTTCCAAGCCGAATGGAGATCCCTACCTGCCCCCCCACACGGCTGTGACTCACCATGGCGACTTTCGTGGCCGGCCCCATCATGGCCTGGACGTATGGCACCGCTAAGACCTCCTACCATTGCTGCTTGTTTTGTCGCCAAAAACACATCGCCATATTGAAGATGCTGTTGCTGGAAAAACTCAGAAAAATCATGCCCAATTTTTTGTTCTCAAGAAAAAATGACTTCAGGGCTTATGTCCCAAAACGCCCGGACATGTGTCGATGTCGATGAGGGACAACCACAACTGGGCGCGTACATTTATCTTATGCGGGGAAGATGATGTAAGGGCACTTGAATATCTCCTGGGTTCGATGATTGAAGGTGACACTGACAATGAATCATGTCACTCCTGTAATAAAAACGAAACAGACTCGCAAATCTATTAATCACCTTATATATGTGCATTGAAGAAACAAACAAGGCAGAGGAACTGCACGAGGTGCTGTGAAAGTGAATGTGACCCTACTGGCTACATTCACCGTACCTCGTGCATCCATACGGGCAAGCCCATGCATCGAGTAGTTCTTGCGTGCGGTTTAAAGATATAACATGCTCCCGCGTATTACAGTTACACGAGAAATTCCTGAAGATCCACCGAGACTTGTTTGTTCCATGTTCCTCAAATCATGCCTGTGCTCTTTGCTGACATTGAAGGGACCCTGCGCGCACGATTGTGTTTGTCGATGACGTTTCAACTCAACAAAATACAGACACCGAATGTCTCCACAACTGACAGATATGTCCTTTCACTGAAACCTCTCTGACACCTCTCGCTTTACCAGATGCAGACGGAAAACTCTCAAGAGTCAAGACGGGAACTGAAGATGATAAAAAATCGTTCGACTCCTCTCTTTCACGTGCGTCCTGCTGTGTGTGACCAGGAAACCTGAGAAACACGCTTTTGACACCGGAACAGACAACACGACATTGTCGTTTGTGGGACCATGGGACAGGAATTGGAATGAAACACTGTCCCTGCAATCATTCACAATTTGTGGAACAGGAGCAAGAAGACGTGACAACAAAAGAAGGAATGACCCTCATGGAACGTCCCATGAAGACTTCGACTTGGTTGTCGCCCACAAGCGTGCGGCGACGCCCCGACGGCAGAACACAAGAATGAAAGTTTCTTTGCAACGACGTGACCGACTCAGAAAATTCGTGAACAAGGAAGATAATGTGCGATCACTGCACCATCATCGAGATCAACAGAAAATAGAGTTCGCTTTGTTGTGATATGATTTTTATGTTTTTAAATACTGAGCAGTCTTGGTGGTTATTTGAGTCAATATAAGACTTTATATATGACAGAAATATCATGGTACGTAAGATGATTTGCTTGTGTACTTCTTCATGTTGACATGTTCATGATCTGCTGCGCTGCCGCTGCCATGAGGAGAAAAAATACTAACCTGAGCTGCATGCCAGCTGTGCAAGTGCAATAATTCCTCTAATAGATTCAGGCTCGCTGCGTCGTCACTCTCGCAGCTGCGCGTTCCAGACACAACACCTACGCGTGCGCTCAATTCCACAAAAGAATTCTCAAATTCGTTACACAATTCTTGTCGTGGACTGATATGCTGGTCGTGCTGGTGCCCGCTATCGCGGGTCCAGGGGATGAAAAACATGGTCGAGGACAACCACTTTCTCCTTCCTCGATTCTTACGAATTGGATGACAACAACTCTGTATTAAGATGCTCTTTCTTTTCTTTCTTATATATATATTCCTGTTGTCCTAGGGCCCATAAGAATAGATAACAGGCGCCGACTTTAGAGTTTAGACGTCGTTCGCTACCGAGTAGGTACTCGCCGCAATCGCAGAATATGAGGCTAGGCTTATAACACGAATCACAAATAGAACGTGAAGGAAACATATGCAAACAAGACACGAGACATGACAAAGTCTCCTGACCCCAAACACTGGGACGTCTGGAGCGATGCCGCACGCGCACCCTCCGGGTCAACAATTTTAAGTGCCAGGCACTTTAAACACTAACACACTCAGCGCAACCGCAATAAACGAGGGCCCTGATCACTACCTAGGGCATGATCCACCTGGGCGACATCATCACGACGCCTTATGAAGAAACGCTTGGCCCTCATGCCAGACAATGTATGAGCCAAGGCTCGAATAATTACTGAAGTGGCGACTGCGAAACATATGCAAACAAGACATAACATCACAACTGCGCTGAAGATGCCACTCATCTACTATGCTCAGAATGTTGTGCAACTGTAGGCACTTCTTGCATGATTCTCCCCCACGACGTCGACGCCAGCGCCGTGCGCATTTCCGTGGGTGCATGTACTTGTTATCGACAACTTCTGCGCGCGAGGGACAGTTTCCCTTTCCGGCCACGCCGACGACGCGCTGAGTAGGTGGAATGAATATATGTCGGCGTCGAAAATTCGAAACCGAATATTAATACGTGTGCGTGACATGATGTGAGTAACTACATGCGATCATGTTGTCTTGGTCTTCTGCTCCCAAAAAAATTAAGAGGAAGCCGAGGTGTTGAGATTTTGGGTGATTGTCGGTATGGTCAAACGCCCCTGACAAGGGTAGTTAATGAGGGACGCGAGACAAGGGACGCGAGACAAACTGCCGACGAGATACAACCTTTGAGTATTATAAACATCTTTTTATGCAGAAAAATGTTTCCCATAGTGCGTCTGTGGTGCCAAAATTTTCAAAAGACTGACTGCATCTGCAATTATCCTACCATGAGGCGATATCACAAGGGACAAGTTTGATCCCGCGGGTGCCACCGCTTCAAACAATCGTGCGCTGAAGGCAAAGCAGGATTCATGTGCTAGACTACTATAAACACATGCTGTGCAAGAAAACAATGGGTTACTTGAAGACAACGGTACGATGATCGTTGAAGTCGTGAACATCAAATTGTGAGTTCATATTTATCGATGGATTTTGTCGAGCAAACAAACTTTCATAAACGAAAAATCGAAGATACTGCAAGTGCAAACGGACATAATTTATTGAAATTCAATTGATAAGAACTTCGAATAAATTGAGGATTTGTGAAACTTGATGGAATTGGAAATAGAGACATGGGAGGGGAAATCGAGTGCGGCGGCAGCGAGTTTCGCAGAGTGCGAAATCTGCGGCAAAATCTGCTATATCCAAAATTTTAGTTTTTCAAGAATTCAGAAATGAAAAAGATTGCGAGTTGCAAAAAAACGACGCACACGCCCTGCCATTTTAAAAGAGAAGAAGTGAAATTTTTCATGTCATGACCAACGCGCAAAACTCCTGACACCTTCGTCATAACTTACATAACGAGGACGCTTTGCAACAAATGACGCAAATCATGCTTCGCCCACAACTCATCAACATTGAGCTGCAATCTGACCACGTCGTCACAAATGTGCCAAAATCGTGCCCAAAGATGATGCATAATCGCAAAAGCAAAAAATTCAGTCACGCCATCTACACCGAGTACCACCCCGGGTTATCTGCAATACCGACTTCACCCAATTGCAAAAAACAAAATGAACTGAAAACACTAGAACAAGGGTCGCAAGGGAAATCGGTTGAAGTTATGTTCCAAGAACATGCAACACGGAAGACTGAAGAGCCAAACAGTCCGCTCTGCAACTTGACGCCGACGGAGGAACGCTGAAACTGCAAACGCCTCCGTCAGCTGCGACTTGCTGTTTCCTGGGCCATCGCGCCTGTGGTTATTGGCTGCTATTGATAACTTCTCCTGTTGCGAAAAATGGCAGGAGAGTCAATGATGAATGGCCCACCGCAACGGCAAATCGCACAGATAGACGTCGCCGGAAAGGCAACTTCTTCCTGGTCGAGAGATGAAACTTGCCAGCCATGCCATGTCTTGGCGCGCGAGGCAGGAAATAACGCGCAGCCACATACTGGTCATTGGCAATTGAAACGAATGCTGCGCCATCTTCTCTTATCACATTGCCCATCCGTTGAAATAGAAGACATTTTTCTCAGTGCACTTCTGCTTGTTTCAAATTATTTACGCCGCCGCTATTTCGAAAAGAATAAGGACAAATGCATCGCCCGACAATGCGTATGCAACTCAATGCCTCACGTTCAGAAATCAATTACGCACAAAGTACTCAACAACATATCCACTATCTGCCAGACGACTCACTGAAAAAAAAACCAGTCTAACTAGCTGCGAACTCACAGAAAAAAAAACCACGCGCAGAAATAACACTGCAGAGGCCTACCTGGTTGGTTCAAATAAGTGCAATGGAGTCAATGCATCAACGACATGTCAATTATTGAGGCCTTACATTGGTCACACGTCACACCTCACAACTTTTCCTTGCATTAGGGACGATCAAAATCAACGCACTTTTTACTACGAGATTCATAAAACGAAAATGCTGGAAGAGCAATTGACTACATACTGACTACGACTCCCGCTGCGCCTAATCATCACACACACCGCTGCGCCTAAATATCACACACACCTGTAAAATATGGCTCCAATAGCCACGCAATCAGCAATTGCAATGCGTATTAGAATCTCAAGGAGCGCGCAAAAATAAGATGAATAAGAACCAACACAACAAGAATCGATCGTGGTCTTGATTTCCGACATCGTGATGTTTCAAAGAAAATAACGGAAAAAAACGAAATAGACGCCGCTCCAAGAAGATGAGAAAAAAAGACGTGGCTGAAAGTCATGGAAAGACTGGAGATAAAGATGAGGAACACCCGCTCCCCAAACAATATGATACTTTGCTGCTGATGGCGCGCGCCAAATTTCAACGGCACTGGTAACGATGTGCCGACAAAAGATGCACAAGTGGAAAATCGATACAATAAAAAGGGGCTAGTGATCGACTACATGCGGGGCACGAAGGGGGCACTGACAAGTTATCTTCTTCACCGACTGCTGCAACAGAATGTTTGTTTGTGACAACTACTACGCCATCGCCATCGTCATCCATTCCTTCCGCTTATTTATCATCGCCCTCCCTGTAACGATCACCGAGGGAAAAGACCCGACGCTCTACGGATCTACATATTACATAAAAATCACACCCAACACCCTTCGCTCGCACACCAGAAAAGACAACGTCGATTTCTGACGAGAAGTGACGATTGACACCACGGAAAAAACACAAACGACCCTCGACATCACTCGACAGACCGACATATCTCGCACGTAAGAAACGAGAGACACATAGAGACACTAGACGCCTCCGATTCAAGGCGAACATCAATTCACAGCCTCACTCGGAGCCGATGGCTCACGCCACACTGATTTACATCATCACTGATTTACGGCCTAACATTTATCGTTTTCTGTGTTATGCCACTTAATTTGACGAAGCCCAGGACTATGATTGTGCGACGCGCTCTTCTCCTCTGTGTTCACGTCATCTAGTCAAGTTGAGCAGGTTTTTTATCGAAAACACTTCATAGAGAAAATGGTCGCAAGGTGGTGGGAGGGCATTCCAATGATCCAATACTTGCTCATGTACAAACAACTGCATGCCCGGCTTGGATGCTCCTGCTCGTCCTTCTGGCAGGCACCAGACCACGACAACTCCTCTGTTTTCGGTATCGATACAGGGAAAAACAACAACGATCACGATATTCTGCCTCATGTTCAAACTTTCAGAATTACGTATCTTGCTCAACAAACTCAAACCGAGAACACATCATGCCTAAGCAGCGTCGGAATCCTCACAAACAGGCACCCCATAGCTTTTCCCACTCCTTTGCTTTGCCAGTCTTGTATGAATCCACTAGACACGCAAATGTTTTTGCAGAGATATTTTTTTTGTGCGCTATCTCCCCGTCCGTACAATCAAGCTCGAGAATGCAGACACATGACACGAAGAATGATGACCGGGCAGCAAGGAGCTACGCGCATGTTCCTTGATGTAGTTCTATGTTGCGGCAAATGTATGTCGCGCTCTTTGTGCACCCAAGTCCAGCAGTCCTCCGCAACCGAGATGCGTGACTGCCCATCGGCAGGTAGCGTCGCTCCGCGCATTCGCACGAGACTGCTGAACGTGACCACAACAAGAACACCCACCTGGGATGAAGAAATCGTTTTTCCATTGATGACGACGATAGGCGTGGTTGCCGCGATGCGCCAACAATTTGGAAACACTCTCTGAGGGCAATTTCGTTTCGGGCTATCTAGCATTGATGTTACTGATGTTGCAAATGTAGCTGCAGGAGAGTTGTTTAGAAAATCAGGGCTGTTTAGACCATCGCGCGGGGGCGCTTTCGAGAATCGAGATCGCACGGGTAGAGTCCGTCTGACTCGCGCCATCGCTGACCCGTGACGCCGCCGTGTCAACAGGAGAAGATCAAAAGTGCACTTCAAGGAGCTCACGTTCACGTAGTTGAGCGTGTGCAATCAACGCACAATGACCCTGAGTTGTCGAGATCTCTACCATACATTTATATATCATTGAATAAAATGGCAAGAGCTAGAAACACGACACCAGAAAATAAAAATGAAAAATAAACAGATCCCGAAAATCCAGCTGAAATAATGTTCAACAAACAATACTTCCACACACTCAATAGAGAAGAAGGGACCGCGTCCATTCACCTGACTGAACTTCGCATCTCATGCACATTCGCAGAATCAGACCTACGACTGAACACCACCACGCGAACGTCGATCGAACGCGATCGGATGCAGTTATCTTTTCTTGTCTACCCATCACTATTTGCAGGAGTGAACTTCTTACCTTGCTTCGGTGTGCTCACCTCCAACGAAGACTACGATCTTCAACGAACACCATTGTTCCGCGTGACACCGTGAAACGGAGCTGCTGCATCAAACAACGAATCGCGCGAAGGGTGTTGTCTTGGTATTCCAGCCTCCCCCGAGCCTCCTCCTGCTACAGTGAGTGTTCTGGCTACACACTTATCGCGTTCCGCTCGTCGAGGTCGAGATGCTGGCGCGTCCCTGGCTGCGGAGGTCATCCTTCATCTGCTTGCGTCCGATAAAGTCGAGGTCGACCTGATGTCATTATGGGAGATCGGTGCACTTAGTTTTTTTGGCTACAACGAACAGCTACACGAACAGCGTGCTGGTTTTTCTCGTTTGCTATGTATTTCAGAGGAAACGTCATGTGAAACGTCATGTGAGAACGTCATGTGAGAACGTCATGTGAGAACGTCATGTGAGAACGGCGTCACAACAACGCGACTTGCGGAAAAAATTAGTCCCGCACTGGAGTGTTGGCGCTGACTGAGATAGAGCAGAGGAGAGAGACTCGTGCTCGGCTGCAACATACATCAAGCGCTTGAAATCCCACAACCAAGGTAAAGCTAACAACACGACTAGCTAACTTACAGCGTCGTCTCAAAAAAAGAAAACCTTATCCGCCTTCAACGCATCTTGTCCCAGTTGAGTGTCGGCCCACATGCCCGAATCCTTCGTAATCTGAGCGTCTTTCTGGATGCTAGCGTACAACTCCTTCAGCTTCTTTTTTGCGCCCAAGAACTTCTTGTGGATCGCCTCGCGCTCGTGGTTCACCTCTTCATGGTCGGAATCCAGCCCCGACGAGCCCATCAAGAAGTTCATCTGATCGTCAAGCTCATCAATACAGTTCTTCCCGAAAGTGCGAGCCATATGGATGTTGAAGTTTCGGTTGAGAGCGATCTGAAAAGAAAAGTAAGTTTTTGGCTTCAGGATCCTTTCTGGGTCATGTTTTTATTGATGAAATGCCTGACGTTGCTCATCTACTTCTCAGTTGCTCACTTACTTCTTGCAAAACAAGTCACGAGGACGAGCCTTTCTTTCGTTACCATTGCACGACGACCCATCAGCATGCCTTCTCAGACCACCCCAGGTCAAAGAAGCCTCATGCTCACGTGCTCCATATTCATTTCCATTCGTAAGGACAGGCATCACTGGCGACGATCATCAAAGAAAAGAGGACTCAAGCAGAAACACTACAAACAGGAGTCAACGTTCGAGGAAAAAATAGCACTGGAGTGCGCTAATCCGAGAAACGGCCCTCGATTTACACTTCTACGAGCAGAGGACTCCAAGCACTCGCGAGCAAATCAATCAAATATAATCACATCGATCCTGAGTGGGAATACCTCGTTGCACTTGCGGTGCAGTTTCTCGCTTCCACGTTTGACCAGCTTGAAGGATTCGTCGTTGCTGCGGAGTCCGTCATTCAGACACTGCATCATGTCCACCGGCTGAGAGTAAGGAGATGCGCGGACATAGCCTCGGCCGAAGCGAGCTCCAGGGCAATTTGGCACACGTGTCGACATCGTTCCTCGAGGTTGCGGCTCTGATGATTTTGTGGGGTTTCAGATGACTACTCTTTAGAAGATTACGCGTCAGATTTCCAAGGCTCAGACGTCCATGCTTCAGGTCTTGTTTACGCACGTTGCATATTTCTGTGCACGTCTCACGTCTCCGCGAACCTTTCAGATCTCCGTGCACGTTTCAGACTTCCGCGCATGTGTCAGACTTCCATACTTGTCACATTCAATTCAGTACGGAATACGTTGTGATCACGTGCTTCGGAGAACTAGCAACTGCTGACTTAGCAGTCTGAATGTATTGCGGCTATGTGAGACTAAACAGAGCTCAGAACATAGCTGTGTGATGCATCACGGTGAGAAGCGTGATCCTGGCGGAACATAGAATCACCGCACGAAATAAACACCACATCCAACAACTCGTCGATCTCAATCATCAACCCTATCATGCACCAGTACTAAAAACTACACAGATGAGTCGTCTTTATGTGCGAAGCATGACCACCATAAACAAAATGACAAACGTCACGCAATACATTCCCCTGCTCAGAATCTCCTAAGAACGTCATGTGAAACGTCATGTGAAACACCATGATGCACCTACCCGACTACATCTGAGACGCCCCACCAGAACCACGAGGACAACGCAACTGAACATCAGCCCAAACGTGGCATGAACGCTTCCGGCAGGCACCAAAAACGAACCAACAGAAAATGGTTGCAGATTAAGCATGATCTGCACACTCCACACCAAGTTTATTTAAAACAATACCGGCGCCGTTCTGCGTGGTTAGATCGTTGACGGATGGCGGAGCTGAGGGAGCCGCTTGATAACCTCTCGCTGGCAATCGAAGAAGCAAAACTCGATCCGACAATTGATCACTTCGAGAAACGAACTCGGAACAACACAGAGTTCGCGTCGTCTGCTTTTTCACAATGAGAAGCTACAGACTGCAACCTTGCTCACTAGGAACTCACTCAACAGGACAGAAGATAAAGAACTTGATAAAATGTTTTGACCTAATACGTTTTCAATATCCAAACGAATCAATGAATGACAATGAATGCTGCAAATGCAGACCACTCAACAACTTGTTAAGAATGCAACCGCAAGCGACGCTCGATGATGACCAACGCCCGGCGTTCCCAGAGAAGACACTGCTGCTAAGATGATACCTGTTGAGATGGTGCCTGTTGAAACGTAGTTTGCTGTTGAAATCATGGTGCCTCTTGAATGAACAACGCAAGATCTTGCTGCACCAGGATGGCGGAAGCTAAACAAGCAACAAACTCTGACATTGCTCGCGCAGTCATGTCGCACAACCTCGCGCTGCTCATCCATGATATTTGAGAAGGAGCGCGTAAATATTGGAAACAATTGCACATGCTCCGGAGATTTCCTCCTCCTGCTAGTGCGTCACTGTGTTCTTGGAGCTCACCGTCCACATCGCAAAACATTGAAACACAACAACATTCTGCTAACATCTACGCAGACACGGATAGTTTTCTCGACGCGCCTCAACTTCTGCCAAACACACTCCTCTTCACGGTTCGGATCTCCCCGATGGGGTTGTCGTCTCTCGCCTCCACCTCTCTCTCAGACATACTACCTTTTACAGACGAGCCGCTGCATGACCTCACAACCTGACGAACATCATTTCCACCGAGTGCCACCTACACATCACGCACCAAGCCGGGGAGGCATGATGTCTCAATTGAAGTCGGTCTATCTCCTCCACAGACTACTCAGCAATCCATTGATTTACTTTTTTTTGTTACAAGATTGCGAATGTTATGCTATAGCAGCGAGGATCAAACTCGGAGCATCAGCAAATGTTGGAAGATGTAGTGTCTGACCGACTAGCAATCGCACGCAGGTTCGCGGCACGAGTGTTTTTTCAGTTGGTGATCCAACCGTGCATCTAGTAACCCATGAGGTGAACATGGTTATCCGGCTTCTTATCCTGCTTGTCCGTGTAAGCGCCCCACTCACGTCGCACGGACCAGTAGTCGTAGAAGGTGCTGCTCTTTCCCCCCTTCGTAGCCAGGCTGACGACAACGCCCTCCGCGCATTTGTCAGACAACTCAGCCAGAGCATCGCACATTTCATCGTAGTGCGCCTTCATGCGTTGGTTCACGTTCTTCATGTAGATGCGCTCGGTGTCGATCTGTGAGTGAGATGAATAACATTCGAACTTGAAAGGCAGGCGCACTTCCAATCATTTGCCTCACCGGCTGAGACCTCGCCGCCTCACGGACGAGGACCTATACAACTAGCTGTTGCGCATGGTGATGCGAGCGAAGGCGACGACGAACTTCTTCCAAAGTCAAGAGAACAATGAATACTAGCACCAAGAAACGAAGAGATGCTGTCGAACAACTAGTACACAAAAGAAACTCGCTATAGCATACCTTCGCAACGCGGTCCAAGCTGTGGTTGTAGCCGTTAACAAGCGCGTCCACCGCCATCTTCTGATTGTCCAACTCTTCCTGCATCACCGAATACACGCTCGGCGCGGCACTTCCCAGATTGGGCGAGCTTGCAGATTGCGGGCTGCAACTCGACATCTTTGCGCTTTTGTTTGTGGCGAAATGAGCTCACGCCAATTCCAAACCAAAAACTCAGGAAGAAAAATGGACTTGCTTCTCAAAAAGAGAAAAACAAAAGAGACGAGTCGATAGCTAACGAGATATATTAAGAGACGACCAGGAAGTGAATGTATGGAAAAACCCATGAGAAGGGAATGAGTGAACTATTTAGCCTTCGAGGAACAACTTTGATGGATTCATAAGATGAAAGATGAATCCGCGCGCTTGCTTATCACGAAGACCGCGACGCTATAGACGAAGATCTTACACGACTCAGAGAAACGAAATGCTATGGACAATCGATCTGCGCTCCAAGTTTTTTTTGTCTTCAATTTCGTGCAAGTTGACGTGTGTGCTCATCGTGGTTCCTCAAATATCACGCAATGGCTTCCGTGTGACAAACTTGTCACAAGTGCTCTGCTTGATTCGGTTTGTTGAATGAATTGCATAAAGATGGGCCGCCTATAATAATCACGCCACCACATAGGAGGCGTTTCGCTCTGCATTCGTGCTGACGCCGACCCATTGATTGTCAGGAATGATGTCAGACATGCACTTGCGCACGCATGTGCTGATATTAGTTGGCTTTTGTTTGTGAAGTATGGGCGAGGCCCTGGCTGACAATTCAACCACACTTCAGGAGTATATTAATATTTCAAAGGCCTCCTATTCATAATTGAAAGCAAACTCCACTGAGCAAGATCATCCATGACCACGAGAAACACCACACCAAGAAAATAAATAATGCACTTCCAGGTCTTTGCACATGGTTGTCACGAGTGCCGACAATCCATGCGCGACGTCAGCAAACGCAATCGCTGCAATGCGCATTGAAGAACATGCGTCAGCTCTGTCATCGATGACGGGCTTTCAACTGACACGCACATAATACGCATGTTTTTTTGTTCTGTGTGACGCACTCAATCGCTCGTCATTGAACTCCATGCTTGATGTTGATCCAGGACTAATGAGCAGCCTCGCATCGTCTTCTGCTCCGGCAACAGCTGACGCAACACAAGCACCTCATAACCAGACTTGTTGATGAGATGCGCACACAAGTTCTTTGGTGTGACTGTAGTCCGCTCGGTATACAATATCAACAGTTAAGAAATCCTGCTCATGTGCAAAGAAAATGACTCATAGACACTCGTGCATAATATTACCAAAGGACAAGAACTGGGACCGGCATTAGCTGGAGAAACGTCTACACATGCTTGCGGGAAGGAACAGATTTCTTGCACATCATTACAATGGAAATGTCCGGCGAGTCTACAGATCAGGTTGCAAATTCTGCACACGATTCCATCGTGTGCATATTCTACAAGGACTTCACACTCAAGGATCGAATCCCACTACGTGGACATCATATAGATTGTCTGTGCGCTCTTCTTGCGCTGTCAAGAATCGTCGGATCATGACGCCATCAAGAATTGTCGACCCTTGTTTGCTGCACATTCCAGACAGGGCATTGCTTTACCTCTTCTGGAAATAGACGACTGTGCTTCCAATTCTCCTCCAATAGTTAATGACTGACCTGCAAACTTTTGCCATTCAATCCCGGCCATAGGGGGCATAAATGAGATGACGGATTAAATTCACTAGTGCGACGGTGCGCAAATGATAATCGAAAGAGTATTAACCTCAGAAGAACTCAACTCTACGAAGATAACGTCGACGGCTTGCAAATGCTACGCACTGATGGAAATAGGTGCGAAACGAGAAGCGCAATCTTCAATGGGTATACATAAAGACTATGACTACTCACACGGTAGGGCCTCCGTGCAATGATAAGACCAAACTAGTGCTCTTGCGCAATGTCAGACAGGAGTATCATGCTCCGCAACAGATAGGCGGAACAAATCACAACAACTCTTTGCATTTGATGAGCTGATCGCGAAGATCGATCAGTCATGAGCTATGATCAACGTCCTCTCTGCACCGCAATAAATTACAAACAACAAACGTCACGCGTCTGCCAAGTCATGTGATCGCCGCGCAGCTAAATCATCAACACTGCGGATGGCGCCACCGACAAACTTTGCTCCGGCTTCAGGTAAAGAAAAGGCTCCTGCATATTGGGCATTGTGCTTGAAAAGAACGCCGGATAACGATGACGCCGACGACCAATTGTGATAGATGGAGATAAACTGACTGAGACGCGCACACATGGACCCCCAATTGGAAATCGTCAATCTCGATATTAGTCCCCAAACGGAAGTCCCCAAATGGAAATCCCCAAATGTAAGTCCCCAAATGTAAGTCCCCAAATGGAAATCCCCAAATCGAAATCCCCAAATCGAAATCCCCAAATGGAAATCCCCAAATGGAAATCCTCAAATGGAAATCGCGTGCGCACGTTCAACAAAAGTCCCTGGACCGTCATGGCCGAAAAGCGTCTCGCGATCGCTGACGCCGCACTTGCAACAATCCTTCCGACTCCGTTCCGACAATCCTTCCGACCCCGTTCCAATGTCCGCGTCGCTCATTGTTCTGCTACGTCCATTTTTTGACGCTTGGGATCCGGATCCAAGAGCAAATCGCTCCCGTCTTCATCACCGCCGCCTCCGCCGCCCAACGAAGCGCCGCTATTGCCGTGATTCGTTTCCTGTCCGAACAAGTCCTCATTTGTTCCGTGACCGTTTTGAGATTGATCACCGGAGCCAGACGATCCGCCTGCACCAAGCGAACCACCCATACCAGCGCGCATGGTCTCCGCGACCCTTTGCATCAATGCTTCGAAAGTGTACATATCTGGATCATCCGGGACCCATTCGCCAGTTTGGTCGTCATAGTGGCCGACATGAATGATTCGGCTATCCTGCTCGTCCTGGTACGCATAGCACTCGTCTGGAATGTAATTGTTCCGCATATCAATGTCGCCTCCCGGGGCGTTCTCGCCTTCCGTCTGGTTTTCCGTGCTGGCTGAGATGCCCTGCCCGCTTGCCCTGTTACGAGATGGTTGCATTTGTCTTTGTGACAGTAACACGATGGAGGCTATCAGGAAGACACTGCACAAACACTGTCACGCCTTTCATTGCACAACTCATTTCCGAATGGGAATCCCATATGAACGCTATTTGAATGCCGTCCGAGCGTCATGTGAACGCCATGCAAGAGCTTCACGCAAATGCTGTGGGAATGCTATGCGGACGTCATGCGAACGCTATGCGACAGGAGTCGGAAACTCACGCAAATGCCATGTCATGCGAGGGCCATGTGAATGCTATGGGATTGGAAACACCAAACGAACGCTCAAGGAAGGTCACACAACCAACGGACACGATGTGCAATGAGAAACGGACGCGATGTGCTATGTAAGACGTGCACGTTACTGCGACCATATGTGCACGACGTTTACATGACGTTTACATGACGTTTACATGACGTTCACATGACGTTTACATGACGTTCACATGACGTTCACATGACGTTTTTGGGGAGAGGCTCGAGCACAGAGAAAACTCTCGGGATCAGAACGAGAGGTGATGAGCGACGAAGGTGCGCCAATGCGCGCCTGCGCGACACCTCTTTTGTCCCAACGAACTGACTCCGTCTTCGGCGTAGGTGCTGGTCATATCGGTCGTGGTGCGGCGGTAACAGTATGAAGACCATGCGCAAACGTGATTATTACACAAACACGATTGATGAAGTGGGTCGGGAAACAATAAATCAAGCACTCCGATGCGGCAGGAACCAACGCAATGACGAGGACGACGATGCGTTCCATTACATTATGACCGCGAAAGCATGAACTGCCTGCGCGTGGTGGCTATTTCTTGGGAAGGCTTGAGAAATGGTGCGAAGACGAAACAGAAGAATGCCACCAAATGTGCCATGCAAAGAGCGGCAAAAATCTTCATCTTACCCGTTCGTCCCTGAGTCACCAGTGTTGTTTTGCGAGTCGGTGTGTTGATTGTTGGAGTTATTGTTCACAGGCGCGGGGTCTCGCTCTGGAGAATTTTCATTTGCCATTAAACCTTCCTTCGGACCAGGCAGGCAACCTTGTTTCTTTTCGTCACCGCCCGATGCGGCCGCTTTGTCCTTTTTGTCGTCCTGCTGCGCGAATAAGGCCGGCGGCGACTGCAACCCAGATTGTGCGCCATTACTGCCACGACGGAACACAACTTTCTGACTGCCCGCCGCGTCTTCCACAGGCACCAACGCTCCACTCCCCTCCTCCTCTTCCTCGGACGACTCATTCTCTTCCCCGTCCTCGATCGCGATTGCAAAACCGGGCATCGCCGAGACGGACGATCCGAGGGTATGTGCGCAAGCAAGTGCTGATGATTCACCACCTTCGGTTTTCTTGCTCCCATAAACGGACGCCATGTAATACTCATCGAATCTTGGACTCAGTGAGGAGCACTGGTAAATCATCTTCGACTCGAGGAAACTGACCTTCAGCTGCAGATTCTTTTTCTCTTGCACGTCCTGCGCGAAATTCTTGCAGTCGTCGTATACCTCGATCATCTGAAAGAGCTTCCGCCCCAACTGCTCCTGTATTTTTTTCCATTTATTTTCGTTTGCCTTTATTTCCGGAGGGATCGCGAAAATTTCTGAGACCCTGAGACTCGTTGTGATTATTTCAGAGAAGGCGCGGAGACGAATTGCGTACGTCGTACGTGCTCTGCAACTACGAAACGTCAGGACTAACACTTCTGGATACTCATACTGCCTCTGACTTCTCATTATCAAACACATAAGACATCACCCAGAAAGCCACGTCGTCATTTGCTGCGTCTGCCAATAACGCGTTTTCGTTGTTGCTGACCTCCATCCCGGCGTCGAGGAACACCTTGCTGCAGTTTTCGTATCTTGCCATTATACCCATGAAATCGTATTTGATCTCATTTTTTTTCCTCCGCGCCTCGCACACGCCTGAGAGCTCCTCCACGACCATGACAACCACCGCGGCAAAGTTCGCTTTTGCTTGCATCATCCTCCATAAACGCCCACGATCTTTATCGGCTGCAATGACAGCTTCCTCTGAAATTTCCTCCACCGCTAAAGAATAAGCCTGAAGAATTACATCATGGGACAGGCGGGAATAAATAGCAACTCTCTCCCTCTCGAGCAATAGCGCCAGCGTTGTTCTCAAGAACAGCTCCGGCACGGCTTCGATATCAATTCCAGAATGGAAACACCATCCAGGGACAACACTTTGATGCTGACCAGTGCCACAGCAATCCAATAGTGCGAGCCTCAAACCCACCCTAATGCAATGGGCTGCGCTCTTGATCAAAGGGAGACGATCACTGAATTTCTGCGACATGCTGTTGCTTCGCGTGCCTTGATAGTTATCGAGTACAAATCCCACGCATTTTGTCACGACATGATGGCTGCATCTTGAGACGCAAATAATTGTCAGCCAATTAGTAAACTTATTTTTCGGAGCATGAAATAGAAAAAAACTATAAGTGGAACAAACAAGAAGCAAGGAGCCACTGCTCAAAATGAGCAAAAGGATGGCAAAGAATACACGAGACAAAGACAATACCACGTCACCCCACGTCGGCACCTCGATGCTTAGCGGCCAGTTGTCAGCGATGACCTTGTCAATCAATTCGTCGGCGCGTTTGTATATCTTCTCGATCATTTGTTCGTGCTCCTCCTGAAGAAGAAAACGTTGTTGAGATTAAACCACTTGTTTTGTAAATTGTAAAGACAGAGAAGGACTGCGCGTGTGACCAACCACGCACAAGGGAAAAATATTATAACAGAAAGCTTGCAGGTGAGGAGCGCCCCCGAACGAACCCTTCCGGGTCGGGACTCCAGATTCGCTGGAGGACCGGACTCGACTCGACCCCTCTACGGCGTGGCCGCGGCCGCACCGTATGCCGAGGCCATGTTGGCTCGCGCCTTCCAGCGGTCGATGCCGTTTGCTCCAGGAGAGGCCGCGATCTTCATCCCTCCTGCAATTATACTGCAGGAAATGCGAGAGAATTCTTGCCAACATTCATCGAGAATGAAAGTCTGCGCGAGGGAAACATCGATCAAGGTGGAGGAGAAAAATATATGGGAAGCGAAAACATCAACGGACACGGAGCTAGCCACGACTAGCACAGATTGTCGCGCGATCATTGCGCACGTGTCTGACCGCTGTCAACTCGTAGGAAACGCAATCCACTGAAATCCGGGACGAGCATTTTCTTTTTCCAGCGCAAAAATCACTCAAATAGTCGGACGAAAATCGCACAAAAAAACTTACCGCGTACGCCCCCGTTATTTGTTTGACGATGCTCTCGTCACTCTTCGTTTGTTTCGAAAACTCTACATCCTTCAGTTCCTCCGAGCCGCATTCATTGGCAAAATATGCCGCAGGTTCCCACAACACGCCACGGCTGTACGCATTTGACTTCGTAGCGAGTCTCTGCACATGTGACGCCTGTTTTGCTGCCGCGATGACTTCGCCGACAGCTTCGTCGACAGAAGTCGGAACCTTGGCTTTGCCGAAAACTGCGGTCTTGATTTTCTTGAAGGCCTTCCCGTAGAGACTCCATGCTGGCGCCGTCATTAAGGCGACACAACTGCACTCCGTGGATTTCGCAATCCCCTTCATACCGCCGAACCAATACTTTGCCGAAGGAACACCACCTGGAAACTTCATATCAGGAATCTCGCCATGAGCAAGCGTGTACTTCAGGAAGTTGGAGAAATATTCGAGCACCTCCTGGCCTTGCATCTGCGCGGCCTCCACGCCGATACTCAGATCCACCCACTTCTTCAAGCTGCGGTCGCCAGTGTTCCAAATGGACGCCGCGTTGACGATCTGGCCAGGTTTGTAAGAGCAATTCGCAGGGTTAGTCTGCGCAATTTCGAACTTCTTCTCGATCTCGTTTTGGAAAGCTTTCAGATTGGTCGTATTTTTCAGACTGTCGTAGAAGAACGCCGCCCCCAACTCCTCCCACTCCTGAAACACTGGAAAGTCCTCGAATAGCCGGAGGAAGGAGACTCTGTTCCGGGATTTACCCTTCAACGTGCTGTGCGTGCCTTGAAACATGTTCACACTCATAACGATTAGAGCCTTCCAAATCTCAATCCGTTCCTTTGGGATGACGCGCCTGCCGCTCTTCTTCGTCGTGTGGTGCTTCATCTCTGCGTCCTTGATGAGACCGAGCTCGCGCACGCAACTCTCCATGCTCTGCGTCGATGATATCCTTCCGAGCGGCACATGACAACAGTTCTGGATTTTTATTGTGTTACTTTCCGAGCGGGCGCTTTGAGTTTTTGTTTTCTTTGTTTCCAAGCAACCACTTTCAGTTTTTTGTTGCAAGTCGGTTGCTCCTCGAGCAAACTGCTGACCACGCTGTGAGTTAAGCCCACATGCACAGCATTGCACGCACCAACATCTTCATAGCTAATCTGACTGCTTCCTGAAAGATCAACAAATGTCGGCTTACCTGGATGGCCAGAGCTGCCCCCTCCGTGAGTTTGTTTTCCACTGCAAGTCGTCGCACTCCCTCCATGAACGCGGGCGCCAAAGCCAACACGAGGACCTCCCTGATGTCCTTCGTGATAATCGGCGGATAATATTTGACAAGACGCTTGTCCGTCGGGATTAATAACCGGCACTCCGTGCTGTCTTTCGGGGTCTTTTCCTTTATGCTCTGCAGGATAATCTTTATGCTTTTGTTGGCATTGTAGCTTTGAGTTCCTAGGGCAATGTTGCCATATGCCAGACAGAACGTCTCCATGAGGTCCTCCGCTGTCATAGTGTTTGATCTGCTATTCTTTGCGACCGCCTGCTCCGCATCTCGCTTTCGCGCGGCCCGTGCAGCCGCAAGAAGAGTCGACATCTCTGTCTCTCAAAATTCGATAGGTGCTGGAAATATTTTTGCTGCGCGTCCCCTCCCGCAATACAGGACAGCTTCAAACGCACTTCTCTTTCCTTCGCTCTCGCACTGGACAACGAACAACAAAGAATGTTCCTCACGCTCCTCGAATGCAGGAACTGCGAGGAAATCGAGCTGCTTTCTTGTACTTTGCGCGAACTGCTGGTGCTGGAGTTCTTGTGTCTCTTCCGGAATGAAGAACGCCCAACGACCGGAATAAAGATCAGGAAACTCTGATGGAGAATCGACTGGGCCTGAACTTCAATTTGTCGCGATACAGGATTAGGAAGTGGCAGAATGAAGATCAAGAAATAGATAAGGACCCTGACGCGTTGCTCCACCCGAACCGACGACGATCACCAAGAGAAAGAACACACTCCACACGTACGGCTGAGACGACCAGATCGAGAGGATCGAGGAGAACCGAGACACCCTCTAGCTCTAGACTGTCCTCTGACTCTAGACGGAGACGAGGACAATTATATATTATTACTGATTTTCATTATTACCTCTTCGACCACAGACGACACACTTTCCGGAGACCACGGAACAGCTCTGCGCTCCTGCAACTAACTTCTAGTCACTAGTGCTGCAACTCGATGACACATCTGCGAGAAAATGACTTCAACAAGAACTCACTCGTGACGAGAAGGCCGAGACGCCTCTTCTCGCATTTGGGGGAGTTGTTCTTGAAAGAACGCACTCTGTCGCTATGAACGCGACGCAACTACACCTTTTATTTCCTAAGACTACGAGAACCGCCTCACCAAAAATCCGAAAACATAGGATCAACAATAATCCCCAATCGAATCAAAACCCCAACCCCACGCGCGCAAACGCCTTAAAAATGAACACAATGGAGGCGAGATCTCTTTTTCTGTAATTGTGGAACTGAGACGCAAACCGAATGTGAACGGACTGCGCTTCGCCCTTGTGGAGTCACTTTCTGCCCTGCGTTGCAACTTTCTCAACGCCGCGCTCTCCTCAACGACAACGATGAAAAACCTATCTCGTGGATGTTGACTACGCCACCTCGCCATCGTGAGCTCCACACCCCCCTCGCCCGCCAAACGCCAAATGCGATGAACTAGTGCCGCTCGTCGAGGAGAAGATCCCCAGACGAAGACTTCGCGCGACGCCCTCCTCGAACGAGGATTCCCCACAACACGAGACTAACGCGATGAACTGACTGCCAATTTTTCGGCGTTCAACTTCACCTCTACCGAATACCGATGCTACGACAACTCATCAATTTTCGCGCCTCTAGCAACTCGCTGACGCGTGCCTATTGCTAGTGCGTGGATGTGCATCGCACGAAAGAAAAGCAAATCGGCATCAACATGACTCGCGACCGAAATGTCAAAGATGCGCGCTGCTCTTGATCACACACATGCGCTTCTTGTTATGCCCGCGGCTACTGCTGGCACAACGCGCCTGCTAATGCGTTACGCCAGATTTGTCGCGGCTGATCCACGAAATGCAACGCTAACGCGAAGTCGATTTTTGCAGGATCTCTTCCTTTTGTCGCCTGTGGTCGCAACTCTGATTATCCTGCTTCTGTCCGAACGCACTTCGAGATGTTGTTTTTATTTCGTCGATGCGGCTGCCTCCAGACCCAACGCAGTTGGAATTATAATGCGCTTCCTTGAGGCGAAGAAGATGACAACGAAGAACGATAGACGGTCGTGATGAAGTTGGTCTTCGTGTGAAACAAGAAAGAACAACTCGATCCAGAACTCCTCGCTCCGATTTCTTTTTGGATGAGGATATCGCGACGCTGGTCTCGATCGTCTCACCACTGCAAGACTCCACAACCACAATCAACGCCTACGCCTGGCAAAAAATACAACTCCAATCGGGACGATGACTTGAGAAGAACGCACCGGACTCGGGGATGAGTCGAAACCTTTGTAGAACCCGTGAAACAGCTGGACTTGTGCGAGGATTAATTTTGTTGGTTTGATAAATCAATTACTCTTGCTGCTTCTTGTTATGATATGTCGGAGGAACAAACGCACCTGCCACGCCCGCAGACGTTCGCCGAAAGGAGACGAAAACCGCCGAGATATCAGACACACAACCTGCTCCGACTTTTGGAATAAATTGTGCTGAATCGCGTGCGCAACTCTATGTCTGACAAAACTGCCACTGCAGAGGTGCGCGGGCCAGAACGAGATGCCTGGCATAAAAGAAGAACTCCCTCGATCCGATCAGATCCGACGAACGTCGAACCGTCTACGCCGCGCGATAATCCTCGGGCTATTCAATAGTATGCACGACTGATCTACTCAGACATGAGTGACGTACTTATGTGGAGGTGTGTCAGACGCAACCAACTCATAGATGTGTCAGATGCATGAAGACTGCAAACGCGTCAAGGGTCTGCTCGATCTTTTTGGATTATAATCATCGACTGAATGCTGCCCATTGATGCTGTGCCTGTCAGATCAAAATCAAAACGATTGCGAACAATTCTCTACTCACTTCTCTTTAGTTTTCGTCTTAGAACGCGAACAACTTTCTCGCCCCAACAGAACTGCTCCTCGCTACGCACCGCTGATTGTCTCCATGAGAAAACGAACACGCCGCACAAATAACGCACTGCTTCCGTCTTCTCGCCGATCAGATAACGCTCAGACCTACGGACGACTACGATTATGGGCCCGCTCCTGGACTCGCGATCGCAACCGCGACAACTTCTCGGATGGAAATATTGGAAATCGAAAAACTGCTTGCAATCATGAATGACGAGATCCACCGCGATTACAATTCCAAAGAGAAACAACAAGACTCCGCGCGCCGCCTTCGACGACGCGACAACCTGCTTGCAATGCTCAGGACCACCGTTCGACTTCGTGCCATTCATGTCGAGAGGACTCCTCACCACATGTTCCGCCTGCGTCACGATCAAAGAAATACGCGCGCAATGCTAACGCTTGACGTCGCTACATTCTGTCGCCGCGACTTGAATCAATCACGACTCACGAGAGATAACCGAAATAAACCCTCCGCACACGTGCGCGCGATTCCTGCAATCAACAATCTCGCAGGCCGATAATCGCACGACGACGTGCACACTTCCAACATCCAATGCGCATTGAAACGTAGATCCCGCTCTTACTACGCAGCAGAATAACGAAACCGCGAACCATCTCGCTGGGGAAAACCAGACCGATACCGATGCCAATTAAACTGATCGACTCACATCCTGCAGACGGCATTTGCCGCAAAAATGCCGATGCTATCGCTCGACGTCGTGCACGACATGCGCTCGTGCTTTGTGATTCTCGGAGAGAAGAGAGGACCACTGCCGCCAGAAATAGACGGAGCAACAACGTCTATTTGCCGCAAACTCACACGCATTCAGTCAACTCGCTGCGCAAATTCTGCGGAAAATCTGCGGAAAATCTGCGGAAAATCTGCGGAAAATCTGCGACAGATTTCGCGGAAAATCTGCGACAGATGCTCTCCCGCCTAACCATGGCGAGAACCCACACCGCGGCCCGATTTGTATGGGCCAGACCCACTGGGTAACTCCATTTGCGAAGTCTTGCTCTGTTTATCTTTGAAAACTGCGCGTAACCAGATAGCGCGACACTGTGCCCCGCTCTGCTTTCGGGAGGAGGATCCTCGCTGACTCGGTTGATTTAAGATTTGTTTTGAGAATTTCTTCACAATTTTTCTACGTGCAGACATTCGCGCGCGCGCGCGCGCGCTCTGATATTTGCCTAAATTAGAAAAAATGAATAGAATTTATGGAAATATCTTCACCGTTTCAGTTGTTTTCAAATTTCCTAAATTTTGCACTTTTGTATTTTTTGAAGATTTTAATGCCTGATTTTGTAAACAATAATACACATGATGCACTATATCTATTTTTATGAATATTGCTCAACTTTATAAATACTAAGAACCACACTTCCTTACAATTTTTGTAAATAAATCCCATAATTTTTATAATATTTGGAATTTTTTAGTTATTATAAATTTAATACGTAACGAATATCGCAAACCCTTGTGCGCAGCCAGATAATTGATGCGATGTGATGCAGATGTAATCATATTGATGCGATGCGTCCTACTTACATAAAAACCCCAAAACTTTTTCTCTTCACAAAACGGACGCACAATCTTCGCGCCTCCGCTGCTCCCTACTCTGCGTCTAACTACCGCGAACGCGTCTGGTTTCTGACTCTTCAACTTTCTGAAATCTTGCCACCTGACGCCAGACGCGGGCTGGAAACGTTCAACAACTCTGCAGATTTTCCGCAGATTTTCCGCAGATTTTCCGCAGATTTCGCGCGCCAAGACTTGCCACAATGAAAGGCGCGACGTCTCGACTAGAAACCGGTCGCAATCCGCATTGCTTACCTGTCACGTCTACGACTCATGAGGCTCGTCCCCATTTGGAAAATGCGCACCCAAGAAATCGCTCACGATTTCGTCGATGCGCTCATCCTCTTCTTCTTCCTCGATTATCGTCATCAAACGCGTGCCCCCTCTCTGCACTCGAGGAGGGTTCCTGCTGCTGCGTGCTCTGCCCGTTGCGACTTCCTCTTCGTTGTCTGACGCGTCGCTATCACTGCTCAACGCGTTTGCGTCCGTGCTGCCGCCCTGCTTCTCCTTGTTCGACTTTTCTCCTTTTATAGTTTCGTTATATTTCTATTGGTTGATGATAGTAGTTGTTTTTTTTTCAATGAATTACGTGAGCAAATGAGTAATTAATAACTAAAGACCATCCATGTACCGAAGCGCGGACCTCCGCTGAGCGGCTGCTCCCAAGATCTAGTCTTGAGGGACAACAAGTGACAATGACGATCATCGATGTCCTCCATCTGTTGAAATGTGCGCTCGTCATAGGCATTGCCAGCAATCGAGAGACGACGCAACTCCAAAAGATCGTCGCCCAAATGCTTTTTGTACAAACCACGCAACTCGTCCCTCTCTGCCTTTGTAACTACCACCGGCCCCGCGTGAAAATGCAGATATAGGAACTCGCATCTTTTGGCCCAATTCGCAAGAACGCAGACAACATAATCTTCGCGGACCTTCGTGTATTTCTTTTGAAATTCTGCTTTTTTTGTCTGCAGATGCAACATGCTCCTGAACACCGGCGAAACGTCAACCATATCGGACGCCCGCTGTCCTGCGTCGGTCGTTGTGCGTACTCTGCCCATCACGCGATCGACGAACTCCTCCCTGACTCCGTACGAAAACTTGCTGCGCACCGCTACCACACTGAAAACACTGCTCGCAGGGATTCTGGCATCCAACCTCGCTTGTACGCGGCCCACCTCGTCCAATGCTTCCTCATCGTCGTATTGAGCAACCAACAACGGGTCAAGTTGCGGACGCCAACGATCATCTCCCGCTCCTTCTCCGCCGACACCCCCGCCACCGGGACATGCTCGACCTGCTGGGCCCCGTTCGAAATCTTCTCCGTACACGAATGGCTTGCGGAATTTCTTAACAAAATTGTTGGGGTTCGGGATCGCAATCGGTGGCTGCTTGTCGAGCTCTCCGCCCAATACGCCACCTGCTATCACGTCAAACCCTGACTGCGACCTCCGCCTGACGTCCTGGAAAGGATCTTCGAAGGCAGACCGTCGCGCTATATTGGGCATGTTGTAAAAGTCTCTGACGGGTCCCCAATCGTTCCGCACTGTCTCGAAAACAGGTGCAGGCGGTGGTCGACCTAATCCTTTGGCCGGCTGCACATTTTTGTGCGTTATCGTCAACCTTAAAATCAGATCCAGGAACTCCATCCGACACACCACCAGACTCGTTTTCAGTTCTTGATTGTTTGTAATCACCTCGCTGTTTGATCGAAGAAACATCGGCGGATCAGCTGGCGCCTCCATTTTTGAAGACTGAGCGCCCTGCACTCCGAAGAAATCTGCTCCCTCACATGAATCGTTGCGCTTGGCGTCTTCTCTTCGAGCTCGCACGAACACCTCCCAGTTATCCTCTAACGCGCCGCCGCCCGTCCAATCGTCCCACGTCTCCCGCAAGTTTGTGTATGAGATTGAGTTATCCGGTCCGTGAGAGAAGTCGTTGCAGAGAATGCCACAGAACCTGTCCGGCCGCAACAAGTTCCAAAAAATCGCGTAGACGTAAACCGGCGTGTCTGACGTGAACTGTACTTTTAGGACGAGGATGGACCCGGCTCCCAAATCTGCGCCAGTCGTGTCATCCTTTAAAACGAAACACTCCTCCGCTTCCGTTGAATCTGGCTGATGCTGTGTCTGGTCGTCGCTCTGCGAGGCAGCCTGCTTCTCCGCACCTGTTGTTGCATTTGGACAAGAAAAAACGCCCTCTGAGTTTTCTGGTTGCTTAGCACTTCGGGCGCTTTCCTTTAGAATGAGACACGCCTTGCACCGCTTGCTCTTGCACTTCCCACACCACACGTTGCGCACTGGCTGACGACGACCACCACTCGACTTCGGTGCCGGTGGTGGTGGTGGTGGTCGTCGAAGACTTCCCATTTCCTCTGCAGACACAGGAGTGACGAAATCCGTGGACGGCCGCTTCTCTTTACAAACTACACGGATGAGCTCACTCCGTCTCGACTTCGTGGCTTCGTAAATTCGACCGATGTCCTGCGCGATCCGCGGCGCTGGCGGGATGTACGCGCTCAGCAATTCGTTGAAAACTTTTCCGGTTGAGCCGGATCCGGCGATGAACATGTCTTTCATGTTCACTCGAGGCCGTGTCCCGAACACACGGTCACTGAAGCGCTCCTCTGCTTGTTCCACTGTCACAGTGGCTGTGGAGAGCAACTCCTTGTCAGTCGGCAGGTCGAAGACACACGCCAGCGCGTCACTCACGTGATCATGGCCTCCTCCTGCTCGTTCAGAACAAGAGACCCCCCACGAAACTCGATTGGCTTCTGCTTTGACCAGCAACTTGCTGAGACGATTCGAATTTTCGTCCTGTTCTACGCTTTCACATGGACAGATATCGTCTAGATCCAAGGCGTCTATCAACTTTTGTTGCTCCTCTTCGACGACCGCCTCCCAAGGAATGTCGATACCACATGCGCGCGCACGATCGTGGAGCGAGGATGACGACACTTGCGAATCGCAATTTTCCGCTTGACTAGACGCAGCCCCCTTCTGTGATTGAGACATAGTGCCGACGACCATTGCTCCGCCGCCCCTTTCTGGGCAGATCTTATCGAGACATGGACCATCCTCCTGGCCGTAAAGAACGCCCCGCGTTGCCGTTCTGCAACTCGTCTCGAGACCCTGCATCCATTTCCTTTCCTCGATGGTTGCGCAACATAATGCATCTTCTTCGAGAATTTCGGACTTCACAATCTCCACACTTTGCCGCGCAGACGCGACCGCGCGGTCCAACCATTCGTTGCGACGGCGCGCTATGTCTTTCAGGACAGCCTCGAAGTCCGAGCTTCTCTTCTTCCACGGCGCATAACTGGCAGCTGTTTTCTTGTTCACGACACCCTGCGACTGAAGAGACATGTAAACCCGGAACGGCGTGGATCTTGGAGTCTTCACGAGCTTGCCCAACAATTTTTTTCCAGCCTGATAGACTTCGCGTCGCGACTTTTTAATGCGTCCAGAACTAATGTGCTTGATTACTGGCTTCGCCTTCTCTGATTGGCCGACACTCCGCGCCATCAATCGCGCTTTTTGTTGGCCGAGCTGCCTCCGCACTGTCGCACAGGCCACACGCGACGCAGAGGGATGATTCATAAATCGTCTTTTGACTTTCCTCATCAGTGCGTTCATGTCTTCCACGTTTTTGTTGGTCAGCTTCAACTCACTGGAAACAACGTCAAGCCACGCCCAGAGCATCCGTAGTCTGAGGGATGGCGGCGCATCGCGGAGCTGCCACTGAAGGAGGACGAGGCACATCGCGACAGCGATTTCGCCGTCGTAACAAGCCAAGTTGGAACGGACGTACTCTGTGCTCTCGCTCAAGAACTTGTCGAGTTCCTCTTGCTCCCTGTTCTGCGCAATAGCTTCCTCGAAACGCTTCCTGAGCTTCTCCGAAAGACTGCAATTCCGCAGACGATACACGATCCCGCACGCCAGACGGCATAACATGACGATGGACGTTGCTCTCTGGTGCTTGACCGGGTTTTCCCAAAATCGCGCGCACTCCTCGGATTCGATATCGGCAATTGAAAAGTCGCCGTCGCGACGAACAGGCAAGTTTTCTTTTTCGACATCACAACGCGCGACGGAACGTTGCCTGCTTGTTCTGCCCCGCCGACCTGTCGACTTCTTTCTCGATTGGGAGATTGTTCTGCACTCCGAGGAGGACTCCTCTCCGCTGAACGGAGTGCGCGGAATAGATTCGTCTGCGCCACGCGCCCTCTTGAGGGTCTTGCGCTCTTGTCCGTTTCTGTTGTCCTCGTTCCTGTCGCTCTGGCGCTCTCCCAGGAGATTTGCTGAGGACTTGTCTCCTCGTCCGTCTGCGACTGCTTGTGTACCGCTCCCAGAAGACGAAACCGCTTTCCCACAAGATTGTTCCTCGCGTCTCGCAAACAGACTGGAGGAAACGTCCATAGATTCTTGCGCGCCGGCGCTTGCAACAGACCAACTTCTCCTGCAAATTCCTCTGCTGTCGCGCGCTGCACAAGACGCTGCTGAGCTTGCGCCCGAGATTGATGAAGAACGCACCTTCTCCGATCCTTTGCCCGTCACATCTTGAAGATCACCATTGGGGGCCTGCTCCTCTTCGTCTTGTTGATCGCGCCTCGAATCGCGGAGACAGGAAACTGACACTGGGCGCTCCTTTGCACAGACACCGGTTACGCACTCCATTTGGAACATCCACGGCGCCGCTGCGGCGTCACTGATACGACGCCCCACCGTCCTTAGGAACGCCGCCACCCTTCTGGTCCGATCGTCCACTGTCACGCACTCACGGTCGACATCTTGTCTCTCTTCATGTTCGTTTGTCTTCCCGCGCTGCGCGTTCTTCCGGGCATGCGACCGCATCAGTCCACCTATTGGTCTCTCTGCCGCGGAAGCTATCAACGAACACGAGACCAAGGACTCCACGAAAGCGTCCTCTGCGTGTCCCTTTTTCGCTCGGGAAAGGTTGATATACTCATGAGCTCCGCAGTATTTGTCGCCGGTATCCGGAGACGGGTCTCCGTCGTCTTGCGTAGCTGCCTCCACCAGATCCCAGGGAGAGCTCAATGAGTATGCGCTGAGCAGGTGGGAAATGGAGGCTGACGCCTCCATCCACCTGCTCATCTGGACATCGCCCCATTTGCTGAATAACCACCCTGCGAAATGAAAGGTCCCTGCCACCATTGCGGCAAGTTCTTGCGTCGTCTCGTTTCCAACATGAATCAAAATCCATTGGCGCCCACAAAAGAGAAACGGCGGCGCAGGGCGTCCAAAAGTTTCCTCATAAATCCTCCCACGCAGATGATTTCTCACGAAATCCTTACTCCACTTCAGCCTTTCCGTCACTGTCGCCCAGTCACCGTCTGCAAGCTTTATGGGTCGGAACGAGTCATCGCTTCCGACGCCACCTGATGAATGTGTTTGCGGCAGGACAGTCTCTTTCTCATCTTCATCCAATAAACAAGACTTCGACGCACACGGCAAGCTGCTTGCCTGTCCTCATGAAGTGTGCCTGTGTGCGGCTCTTGGGTTGATTGATACTGCTAATCGCTGGGCGCACGGCTGTTCCATCCACCAGAGATGCAACTGTCATGATAGAAATTCTTGACGTTGTGATATAATATAATATTTATTACATATACTTATACCTGATGTCCCACCTCTGACGTCCTGCGTATTGAAGTGCTGCCCTTCTTCAAGGAGTTGTTCTGGAGATGGGGCATCACGCTGAACGTCCTTCGACTGGGCTGTGGACGTGCGATCCGCCAATAACGGACTGCAATCGCCTCCAGGAGACGTCACGTCGTCTTGCCGATGCTGACCCTCAATCGCGCGCATTGCGAGCTGTTCTCCCCCAGTGTGCGATGCCGGCTGCCCACTCTCTTCCGTGTCCAAACGAAGCTGAGGCTTGTCCAAATCAATTGCGCGGGTGGGCATTGCGCCGGTGTTGCGATTTTCAGACGTCGAAACTCCCGCTGCGCGTGCTTGTCCAGGAGGCCGACTGGCGCAGACTTCTTTGGTGTGACGCTCGGCGTCTAGCTGAGGAGGGCGCCCCTGTCTTTTATTCAGAAGACCAACGTCGCGCAGGAAAAGCATTTTGAGTCGTCTGCCACTCTCTTCATCGGAGGACGAAGTCGAGGAGTCGCCCGATGACGAGGAAGTGTCATCGGAAGACGACTCTTTCGAATGTGAAGGACTGCTGCAGTCGGAGAATATTATCCTTTTCCTTTGGAAAAGCTCTTTCGCCTTGTCTGTAGCTTTAAAAGGCGCGGGCGCTCCCCGCCCGCGCTCGCGTCTTGTTCGCTGGCGCAGAAACGCTACTTCGGATCTTGCGACATTCATTGCTTTGGTGTCCGCTTGTTTCTGAAGGTCCTGCAGCTTCTTTTTTTTCCTTTTGGCTCTGCGTGCCTGCGACGATGAAATGCTCGACATACGTTCACCAAGAGCCATGATCCGCTTCTCTTCCCTCTTTTCGGCGAGCCACTTCTTGAACCGCTCCTCCAAGTTCAGCACCACCTCGCTCTTGCTTGCCGCTGTGTCTACCCTATTATTTTTCGAATTTGGCGAAAGCCAGCGACTACTTGCGGAGACCGCGCTCCTGTTGGCTGCGCGCGAGGTACCTTGTGCGGTGCGGTCCGGTTCTGCGCCAATCCCACAGAAACTTGACATTGCGCTGCCCATGCATATTTTCTCCACACTGGACTTCGGGCGCACAAGGACGCCGCACTCGCTGGCTTGAGAAAGAGGCGCGCAACCACCTGCTTTTGCTCCTTCGGAATCTGTGATAGATGGCGTTCGTGGAGGATCTCTTGCTCCTGCTCCGCCCGCAACTACACTGTGCCTGTCAGAAAGCAGACGAGGACTGCGCGAGCGAGTGGCTCTTCTTCCTGCGCCATTTCGAGAATCATGCTTGAGCGACGAAGGAGGGGCGCGATCCTCACCTGTCGCGGACAAGCTCCTCATCCAGTCTGCCTTTGTCAATGACCAAAAAGCTTTCTTCTTCGGAGTCACTCCGCTCGCAGCCGTCTTGTCCATATTATCTCTCGACGCGAGGTCGCCACTTTTAGGATTCGGGGTCTCTTCCTTATCTTTGTCATCATGCTGCACGAACTGCATCTCGCTCTCTTTCAACGACATGGGACTGGCAAACGCTCGTGCTGATTGTGATCGCGTTTGAACTTGTTCTTCGCGGTCGTGGCGCGGCGATGATGCTTGCACTTCATGACAATAACGCTGCGAAGCCGCCTTCTCCTGGACGGATAGCTCGTTCCTCGTTGCCGACGTCGGATTGGACGCAATGACGACTCCCGTTTTTTGTTCGTCACCGCGTAACTGGACTGCCGACATAGAACCAGAGGAGCTGGGAACTGTGGGCTTCGCCTGCTCTGAGACAGCTTTGCGAATCGTTTCTTGCTCCTTCGACGTAAGACGCAACAATCGGTCGTCCTCCCCGCTTCCTGTCTCAAACCTCACAACACGCTTCGGCTGGTTGTTTTTCACGTGCGAGGAAGATGACCTTCCTCCGTCTCCGGTTTGCGTTTGACCCTCGCCCTGGTGGAGAGATCCGGACGCCGACTCCTCACAAAACAAGTTGAGCAACTCCGTGTCTGAAATCCCGCAACTCGACATGGATAGTTTTGTGCTGCTCTGTGTAGTTTAAGAAAGATTGAAGACGTTTTCTTTGTTGAAAAATTGTGAAAAAAAAATGTGTCAAATCTAAAGAAAACTACAAAAATAAAGACATTTTTACAAATGCTTTGCAGCTTCTCGTCGCTCCGCTTTCTCCGCGCGCTTGCGTATGCTGTTGCCGTTCCTGAGATTTAGGCTTGCGCGAATCTCGATCATCAGCACCCGGGGAAGAACGACTTTCACCTGGAGGACGAGGGCCCCAATCTCCCAACGTAGCATTGCTGGCGCTTCCTGAACTTATGAGCGCCTCGAGCGACAAGATCTTCACTCGATTCTCCACGATTTTGCGCACAATGCTGCGAACCGGCTTGGCATTGAACTGCAAGAGTCCCAACGTCTTCCTCGCTCGCGTCGTCCAATCTTTGAAGCAAAAACCTGTCACGTTGTCAATTCTTAACGGATTTTCTTGCTTGCTCTGTATTCCAGAGCAGACGTCATGCGAAACGTCATGTGAAACGTCATGTGAGATTGGCGTCACAACAACGCGACTTGCGGAAAAAAATTGTTTGCGAAAGAGAAAGACGCGCCCCATGGACCATCATTCCCGAGCTTTATCATAAACGAAAAGCGGCTCGCACTCTTGCATCCCTCTGACGATGTCCTGCAGGGGCAAGACATCCGCACGGCTGCGGACTCATCTGCATTTCTTCACTACGTCGCGCAATACTATACACAAGAACTCAAACGACAAATGACTCAATGAATCATGGTGACACACCTCTTGTTGTTGCTCCGGTCTCCAGCGCCCCCTCCAATTCTGTTTGGAGAGGATGGAGCAAACAGAAGGCAATTCTTAGCAACGCCAATCGCTGCCTGCGAAGAATGTGCCACACTCCAACCAGTATGCGCGCGCACTTCCTCATCCCTCTGTCGAAAAATACTTGAAAGATTGGCACGGTCAAGATCTGAATGAACTTGCGGACCCTGGGCGGCAACAGAGATTCGTCCTCCTCTGTTTTCACTCCTTTCGGAATACACGGACACGAATTTACGAGGGGCTGAAACGTGTCTAATGCTGCCTGGGCAGCCATAACGTTGCCAAACTTCTTCTTTTCTAGGGTAGGCAAAACCGGCACAAATAATTCAGGTCCGTACTCGAGATTGCGTCGCGAGCTTCTTTTGGCTGTGCCAGAGCTGCAAGAAGCTGTTCCAGCACCAGCAGGCGCGGACCAAGAACCGTCAGGCGATCGACCGAAACAAAATGTAAGCAACGCATTGTTCCACTTTGCCGCGCGCATCTCGCTGACACCACACTGCACCGCGTCGATTTCTTTCGAGATAACCATGGACACGACGCGCGGATCCCCCATGCTCATTTTCAACGCGATGGCGCAATTTTTTCGCGCGACATCTTGAAGAATCCACGTTGCCAACTTGTATCGACGAAGATCGTTCCTCGCTGTGCTCCGGTCGTAGATCGCGTAGCCCTGGCTGAGCTTTCCGAACGGCCCCTTGAATGACCAACCTTGCCTCACCAGAGACGCCTTGGTGTCGGCACTTGGCGGATCCAAGTCGTTAAAGAGTCCCTTTGTCGGGGAGTCGTCATCTTCGCGCATTCTTGAATCAACCATGCCCGGCGCTGGCTGGGGGCGGAGCAACAACTCTTTGCTCGGTTCGCGCGCTACCAATTGTTCTCGATATTGTCTCGCTCGCTTGTCCTTACGCACAACGACGCTCTTTGCCGCGAACTCGCGCGCCATGTTCGCGGTTCGGCTATCTGCAACTTCTGTAAGAACTTTGCCAAGACACTTGTTCTGGATTTGTACTGCTCCTTCCCCACCAGTTGAGGATGACGCTGTCAGTTTTTCTTCTCGATGTTCCTCCAGCAAGAACGGCTTTAACCACGTGCCGGTGCGCAACAATGCGGATGGCGTCTCGTAATGGATAGGAGGGCCGTTCCCTGGTTGGCTTGCAAACTTTCCACTCGCCGGCTCTTCTATGGCTCTTTTTGCTTGCCCTTGTTGCTGTCGTGTACTCGTCGAGATTGACGAGGAAGCGGAAGCGCCGGCAAGAGCAAGAGGCGCCGTCTCGGCAGATGAAATCGCTGTCTCAGCATATGAAGAAGAATTGTCGTCAGGTGGACGCCTTTTTTTCGCGAAGATTTTGCTGCGCACCATGTTGTCGATTTGAAGAAGAGTTCTTTATGAAGATTGGCAAGAACAGAGAGAAGCAAAATGTTGGTGTCTCTGGAGATAAATTCTTCGAACGTGCAGATCATTTACATTTACTCACGTGAAAGATTGATCCACTTCGAGCACGCGCCATGAACGAAGACGCCCCACCATCTTGCTCTTGAGAACGTCGAAACTGATCGCGTCCATTTCTTATTGTTATCCTCGCTGGCATCCCAACACGTATGCAATACGCAGACCGCGAAATGGACGATTGCTCTACTAATGACTGACCCAGACCATTTATGATCAGGACGATTCGTGACGTTCAATTGTGGCCCTGCTCACCGCCGAGGATCGTGACCATTTCCCATCTATCGCTGATAACCAAACTGACCACTTGCGCCTTTATATCGCGACGCTTTTATCTCGTCAGGATTCTTCATACAACACGACGAAACTACCGACGCTGGCTGTTTTTAAAGAATCCATGACGAAACATCAGGAATGCCCATGACCTTAATAATCCATCAACGCCGCCTCCTAATCCATCAACGCCGTTGATTTCCCCCGCTGTGTTTTTGTTTTTTATCTGATCCCTGTTGAACACCCCCGCGCTTCAAGACGGAAAATCCTCTTTGAATTCGTGCGCGTTCTCATGAAATTTTCGCGCGTCAAAGTTGATTTTTTGCGTTCACTTCTCGTTTTTGTTGAACATGTTGTAGATGACACCGCTTCCACGAATTGTCTATGTGCTTTTCATCTACATGACAGGGACAACGACCGTCTCTTCTTGATCTTCATCGCCGTCAACAAAGCATGACGAGACCGACCGTGCTAGACAGAGGTGTTGTGATCTTCCATCGTTGGGCTCAATTTCTGGGACCGAGCCCCTGCGTCCTTTTGCGTTGTCATATCGGACAACCACACCAAAGACGACGCTGAGAAGTAAATGAAGACGAACGAGAACAAGAGGCCCCCGCGGGTCGTTGATAATTCTACTTCTGGCTCCTCTGCTTAGCAACAACAACATGCTAATACTCGTCATCGTCATGCTGAATGAACATCAACAAGAAACACTAGAGAAATCAACAACTCGCCAAGAAAAAGTTTTAAGTTATTACAACATCATGATCAATCCATAGCATTTCCATCGTTCATGGGGGTCTATCAATCTTCAACGTCTATTACTTCACGAAGATGATCCGCCTTCTCTGTAATGTCGCCACAGTCTTTAATAGTAGCCCAACTATCTACGAATCAATGTAGTGCGTTGGATGGTGCCGGTGCTGCTGCCTGCCAGGAGCCTGCCTTGTCAGAGGACGCCACCAGGTCGTCCTCGGACGGTCCTCACTCATGAATGATCTATCAAAGACATTTCATCTTGAAGATCCTCTCCTGCAGCTAGCTCGCACCCGCCCGTCCTCGTGCTCCACAGCAAGACAATAAACAAGAAGAATCCTCACACAATAGGAGCCGTTGACTCATTGGTGATCGTCGGTCGTTCTTCTCCCTGACCGCGCAGTCGGGTCGATGTACAACTCAACTACTTCGACACCGAACAGGACCTCCACGTCCTCGAGCTCCTCGAGCTCCTGTGAGCTACGACGTTGATTGGTTTGGGATCAATTTATATAGCTGGTAGCTTGAAATGAGGTTTGCTTGTTTTCAATCTTTTCAAAAAGTATTGCGTGAGAGGTCACAACTTTATGCATGGCAAGAAGCGGCGCCAGTACAACTGGCGGTCGTGGAGGAGCACGAGGATCACCCACCACGACGAGGCTTCGCCCACAACATGACGAATAACAAAAATGATCGATGAGCAGTGAAGTAGCAAACTCTAGCTGCATCATCTTAGAAAACAACCAACATCAAGAAGTTATTAGTACTAATATACGTCAGGAACAGCATGCTATTTCATCTCGTCACCACCAGAAACACTGGTGAGTTCATCACGGAATCCGACCTACCGCCTCGCGTCCCTGGCAAACCAACGCCACGCTGTCAATCACGATGAAACGGAGGACATCACGTCGCTGGCGACCACCACCCACGAGGAGTTGTGGCGCTAGAAACTTCGCATTCTGGCAACTCCCTGAAATCCGTCTCCTTCTCTATTGTCGTCGTTCCTTCGCGATCGTGCTCCTCGAATAAGTATTAATGCTCATCAGAAGGCGCACTCACAGGAACACGGCTGCGCTGTCCTCTTCATCGCTCGAGGAGCTCGACCTTGTAGCCACAGGAATCTCCGTCGTGTTCGAAAGTAAATCCTGCGTGATATTTTGACAGTATCGCGGTATTTTGCTGACAATCAATCTCACACGAAGATGGCTCACATGACGCACCACCACGCGGCTTCGTCCATGATTAATAATATTACTATTATATGTTGCACATCGAGAACAAAGTAGTGGAGGCTGAAGAAGATCATGAGCCACTACGTCAAATCTTGATTGATCCATCTCAACTACAAGCACGACAGGACGTGGTCGCGCGAACACGTCGCGCACCCACACGACGCATGAACAAGATGACTATCAAGAAAAATAACATACAGCCGCGCTCTCGCCGACGACGCGGTCTGCTCCTTCACTGGCATGTCCGGCCATCGTCATCTTGGTGTAGCTGAGTCCGAGCTCTCTGCGCGGGTACGAGATAGCATCGTGATCCGGCTTCGGTACCTGCTCGGTGCGAATCGAAATCGCCCCATCGGCGCTCCTCGTGGCAGTATAGATCGTGATCGCACCGCACGGCCACTGCATGCAACTCTGTAAAATTCAGTTGGGCGCGTGAGGTCTTGAGTCATAGATAATAGCGCCACACTCACGCGTAGTGCTTTTGTCTTGTGTGTAATGCGCAAGCTCCTCGCAACAAGAGTTTGTGACTAATTAGGTCGCATGTGCAATGTTCTAATAAGTTGTAGCTCCTCTTCTTACAGGGGCAACCAGGAACGAAGGAATGTCGATAAACGTCAAGAGTAGATATATTACAACAAGAACCACATCAGCACTACACTAGACCACGAGGTGGAGGACGTCGACGTCGAAGACATCAGACCACTACATCAAGAACAACAAGGAGATGAAGATGAACACGCATGATCAACTTCTCCTCCTCGTCCACTTCTCCCTGCTGTCCTCTATAGTCGTGGTGCTTAAAAACAACAAGAACAACAAGTTCTTTTTTTTTCTTGTTACTAGTTAGAAATCAACACTTTCGAAAAAAAGAACAAAGCAAACAACCAAGTACTAGCACTAGTATGCGCACTGTGTGTAAATTAAAAACAAGAAACAAGTGGGAGCTTCTTGATGCTCGACGTAGATGGGAGTAGTCATCATGATCTACCTGCTAACTATCAAACAACATCATGGATCGTCAGCGAAGACGTGCAAGAAAGAAACGAGCTGCTTACAAACACTTGGAGCGCCGCCTGCACACCAACGAGCATCTGAGCCACCATGTTGATCGCGTTGGCATCCAGCGTCTGACTCGAATTGAAACGGATGTGCTTCAATAGCTGCTCCTTCGTCGACATTCGGTTCATCATCTTGCTGGTCGTTTTCCTGCTCGTGAAGATGCTCCTGTTGTTCCTCGTCCTCGTGATGCTCCACTGGAATATGGATACTGTCTAACAAAGAAACAGGACGATGCTCCGAGTCGCGGCTTCTACTTCTACTCGTGGCGCAGGGGTTGCTGGCTAGTAGTACAACTTATTTTTACACTACTGAACGCAGATAGAACAACTACAACCAAGCTCTTTTTGTCGGACTCTAAGCAACTCCTGGATGGACTATGATGACAAGAAAGCAAGAACGTTTTTTTGATGAGTGTTTTATAATTTAATTTACCTTCATCAAATACAAGAATCATGATCTTCATCATGACGAGAGTCATGAAGAACAACAACAAGAGTGAGCAGCGAATTGTTCTGAGAGACAGTCAGTGCTCCGTCCTGGTGGTCGTGCAGCTGGTGCTGGGCCACCTCGAAGGAAACAAACACACAAGCAAGGTCGTGATCTCTCTGAAATATTCAAAATCGTTGAAGAATTTTCAGAAAAAAAAAATGCGACTCGTAATCGATTCAAAAACGACGTCCGATGCGCTCCCCTCCTTTCTCGTGTCAATGACAGACTGAGTATAGAAAATAACTCCTCCACCACGCTTTACTCATGATTGAACTATATCCAAACCAATGACCACATAACACCGAGCAACAACCAGGACGACGGACCGACGAGGTGGGTCTTCAATCGTGCTTCATTGCTTCGTTCGAATCATCGACCCACCCTCGATGATCATCCATTCTTGTTCATCTGTTCTTATCATGACCCTTTTCACAAGAAGCAAAATGCTGAGCAATAATTAAACTACTTCTAGTCTACAAGAACTGCCCTGCATCATCTACTTCTAGTGCTCTTTAGATATATAATTGCAAAAAATAGTTACTCTCTCAACATCATTGCATGCTGCTCGATCGACGACGGACCACTGACGAGAACAAACCACCACCCAAGACAAAACTAAAGCTGACGATCGGTCAGAAGAAGTGGTTAGTAATAAAGCCTTTTGCTGCAGCTCCTCCTGAACAAGGTGCAGCTACAACACCAGCACCAAGCAACAACTCTCCAAGCTGGAACCATCTGCAAGAACGTCAACACGTTCACAATAACCAAACGCCACCACAATCATTCTTGCTTTTTCCTTTCCGTGTGGAATATCGACACTGTGAGATGACTTGTCGACTGTGCTAGAAGTTACGCACGACGATCCTCAATTTGAGGAGGACGTCCTCAATTTGAGGACTGAGGCAAAAACTGAGACAATATGGAAACGCTCTGCCGGCTCTGTTGTGCAATAAGGAAAGAGCTTGTATCAAAATATATTCTCACTGTCCGTTGATCCTTTGAGGTGCCAAACGAGCTCCTACAACAACTTCTTGCTGGGCGATCATCTTGTGGCAGCCAGACACTTCGTTCAACATGTAGTTGTGCGTGGTAGTACTACTACTAGTTCTCGCGCTTGCGTTCCCACTGACAAAACAAGGACGAGGGTCATCGCGCAAGAACGAGCTGCTTCTTGCTCTGAGTCGTGATCTACTTGCTACGTCAACGATTGCCGCATAATGCTACTGCTCTGTCAGTAGCAGGCGCTACTAGTTGTTATGTTGTTCGTCCCTCCGCCACGGCCTCCTTGCGCGTCATCGAATAAAATGATGCAAGGACTACTTGCCGCCGCTCGCTTGGTCCAGCGAAGACCTGCGCAACTACTTTTTCTTACTGCTCATCTCATTTCTTCTTCCCTGCTGGCTTTGCTTGTTTTTTCGCTGCTGCCTTGGCTTTCTTCTTGCACATTCTATATGTGTTCGACGCCTTCTTTTCTTGTTTCTGCACCTTCGTCAGTTTCTTTTCCGTCCAGGAGGATCTTGGGTTGGCAGTTCTCCACTTCTTCATGTACACCCTGTGCGCTTCCCTGCGGTCACTTGCCTGTTTTGCATCGACACTGCTCCCGGCGGAGGAGCTGCTGCTTCTACCGTTCATCAATGGGTTGTGTTGTTGAGAAGGTTTTTTTTGGAGAAGTGGCGGTAGAGGTTGCCCGCGAAGCAGCTTGGTGCTTTTTTGCGAAAGACGAGCATCTATAGCTTCACGCTGTTCATCTTCATGCGCACCACTCACGCCATCGCGGTCGCCGGCCTTGCCGTGGTTCTGCTGGAGGACATTCAGCTTTTTCTTTTTCGCCTTCCTCGCCTCGTTGTCCTCCACCTCCACCAACATCGTCTTCGTCTCTTCCTCGTCCTCGTGGTTGTTTTGGAACTCATCTGCAACAAGATCACGACGATGGAAAAGAAACTGGACGCCATCTATTTCATCTTCATGAACCACAGGAAGAGAATGCCCATCGTGATCAAGCTCCTGCTCGCGTGGTAAAATATATAACTTGTTCTTCTGCATGTTCTTGGTGATGTTCTTGCGCGATGCTTGCCCCAGAAACGATTCGACTCCCTTGCAGGAGGACTTCTCCACACGTCCGATCGTCGTTCTTGCTCGACCTGTGTGCTTGTTATCTTCTTCATCATCTCGCTTAGTAGATAACGCGCCGTCGTCGTTTAGAAAGGTCATGACTCGAGTGCGGAACGGCGAGGAGGACCACGAATTAGAGCTAGTAGAAGTCAATATTTTCTTGCTGCTGGAACAGCCAACTCCTGAACAAGACGAGGAGGACGCACCATTTGAAGACGAAACAGGAGGAGGACGGCTTCTCGTAGACGTTGTTGATGGACCTTTACGGGAGGCAGGCGCACAAAACGAGTGGTCGATCTCTGCGCCCGATATATTCAGAAACGCGGACGAATCGCCGAGAATGGGAGACGGCAACTCGTCTTCCTCCAGGACCAACGAAAAACTTATTTCATTATCGTCCTCGCCCCCCCGGGTGCTCGCTGGATAACAATCTGCCTGCCGTGCTATCGGCCCGAACTGAGTAGATTTTGTCATTGTTTGCGATGTCGTCGCGTGCTTTAGTGTCGGAGTTTGCGCAGGCCTAATTTTGTCCATTGGCGTGCTGTGGGCAAAACGAGGCACACCGACATCGGGCGCGCACGACGCTCGTTGTCCGATCTCCAGGCCCATGCGATTTTTATGCCCGAAGCCGAAAGATATGTCCAACCGAGACAGATCGTCAAACCGTTTCAACTCGGAGACTGAACGCGTGTGGAGACGGAGATCGTCCTCGGCGTTCTCGTGGAGGTCGCCCCCTGCTGGTGTCTTCGAGACAAGAAGACCCCTGCTCCACGAATGCTCCAACGCACTCGAGGATTTCCAACGCCCATACTTGTTTTTGTCTTTCTCCGCTTGTTTTTCGGGCTCGCGGGCCAACATCATTTCTCTCAAAGACAACTTCTTGCCCCTGTTAAACAACGCCATCCTGATTTAATACTATGCCGCTCCTGGGAACTTCAACAAGATTGCGCTCAGTCTTCAGACTGCCCCTGGCTGCTCTTGGTGATGGACGCTGTTCGAGGAGCTGGTCGCCGCGGTCGTGGGTCCTCCTCGTGGGAGGTGCTGGCCGTCCTTCTTCGATGAGACGAGCGCCTCCCGGAGCTCGACACAAAGCAGAAATCTCGAAAGGTATTAGCTAACAGATGTAGAATGACCGCTGCAGAAGATGGCAGCGGTATACTGAACGCAATCAATACGACCGAGCAGAAATATCAGAAATGGAAGAACTTCTTGCTCCGCCTCCCGGACGTCATCGATCAGGAGCGCACCATAACTCTCTTGGGTCATAGCGTAGCAATGCGACACTTCTTATTTTCTATTTTTTGTTTTTCGCGATTCATGAAAATCGCATTCTACTGGCACGACGCGATTTCTCAATCATCTAGTGCGGTCAATTTAATATCAACAACATCCATGTTCTTCATCTTGATCCTCAACGTCAATCTCAAAACGCAGAGGAAACAAAAGCCATAGTTAATTATCTTGGCCGTTTTGTTCACTCCTGTTCGGTCCTGCAACATCAGCAAGAGCGTAATTTGCAGGCTGCGTGCTGGTGCTGCGTGGTATTGTTACTGGAGCGACCTGTTACTAGACAAGACTTCTCGACTGTGAAGAACGTCGCGGTCTCTGGCGGAAAGGGGACATGAGACAACTCAATCAAAACTGTTACTTTCCGAGTAATTTTTTGCCTAGTCAAAGTCGACGCCTACTTATTGACATTTAACAGATGATGTGCTTGCTTATGACTGGAGCATCGCGTCGAGGATGAAGATGCGTTGAGTCGCGATGGCCGTACCTTTGCGCACACAATCACAAATACCGCCTCGCTCCATTTGCGTTCTATCGTGAAAATCTCAAACTCTGCAAAAGCTCGCAAACCCTCGACGGAGGACAACATGAATTCCCATGACTCTCGTGACATCCCAATCATTCGCCATCCTGCTTGTTGAGACTCCACCTCGTTACTAACATCAATTTTTATCATCTCTGACGAGGACGAGGAAGCTCCTCGCTGATGATGACAGTCCTCGACTCATTAATATCAACTACTAAACGAGACTTAAGACAAAAACGCAAGAACTCAGCATCAACCTCACGACGTGACCTTCGACAAGAGCGCACTCCTCGTCCCGCTCGGTGCCTCAACATCTTCTTGTTTCGATTTTCACCTCTGAGAAACCTGCCAAATGCCGAACAGTTATTGAAAAATATTCAAAATGTGAACAGTAGATTATTTACATAGAAACGTCATGTGAAACGTCATGTGAGATTGGCGTCACAACAACGCGACTCGCTGAGCAAATTGCTTCCGAATGAGAAACATGACCTGTTGCATGAACATGGGCCATCATTCACGAGCTGTGTATTGCATGATGGGCCACCATTCACGAACTTGCTGCATGGGCCAGCATTCAAGGGTGTAGTCCTCCAGGGGCAAGGCATCTGCACGGCTGCGGATTCCAAAGTTCAGCGGCCGACCCTCCTGCAACTAGTTCCGTCGTCGTGGTGGAGGCTCGCGCTGGCTGCCTAGATGAAAGAACAGCTACTTCGGGGGTGATGACTGACGAGCATCTATTCCGCCTCCCTGTACTTCCACGAGGAGGAGGAGGAGGAGGAGGAGGGGGACCATGACCACCATGTCGCTGCACGAACCTGCTCCTGGGCCAACTTTCTTTAGTTTCGCTTTATTTATGTTAATTGATGATAGCAGTAATTTCTTCAGACAGTCATGAGTTACATGATGATCATGTTCTTGTCGTGCGACTCTCTCGTCCTGGTGAAGACAGACATCAAGAACAACTACTACTACATTCAAGAACTCACAAGCACGAATCTCATAACAGACAAAAAATCATCAATTATCATGCTCCACATTTCTATTATAATCTTGTCGGAACTCGTCTTCGTCAATCATGATTCCTCGTCCGCTCCTCGGTCACCAAACAAGAAAATCCTGACAACAAAAAACAAGTGCTGAATTGACAATCGCGCCAAAAAGCAAACACGAAGTTCTGCCTGGCATCGCACGTGCGAAAAATCGAAAAACAACAAACGTGCGAAAAATCGGAAAGCAAAGTTCTTCCTGGACGTTCGCGATCACCTTGCTTGTGACTGAAAGCCACCACCACGTCTCAAATCCTGCGTCGGAACAAAATCAAAGAGATAACCAAAAAGAACGCCTTTTTCTTATTCGTCAGGCTCGAAAAACCGACGAGCTGGCGACTTCTGAACACGAACCCAAAACAAACTCTGAAAAACAGAATATCTGGAAAAATCCTGGAAATTTCAACGCAGATTTTGCCGCAGATTATCCGCAGACTTCGTCTGCCGCCAGACTCGCTACCGCCGCACTCGAGGAAAAACGCATTGGGAGCGAAGACAAAACAAGAGACCAAGGACACGCCAGATATTCCGTGGGTCTTGTGGAGCTCCCTTGTGGAATGATCGACTTCAGTCTGATGATCAGACTTCCACACTTCAGTCTGATGATCAGACTTCCACAAGGTCCTCGTCCATGACGTCGCTGTTTCTTTTCGCGAGATAGCGATCGGATTTCTTGGGTTTCTTTCGCTTGCTGCGACTGCGAGATTCTGCGCGTGGTGTTGTTGCGTCCCTGGCTTGCTTGTGCTTGAATTGGATCGGCCCTTTCGCCGCCAACTCAGGCAAGCGAGGGAGAGCCGCGGGATCGCGTTTTTTGTCTGATCTCTGGCTCGTCTGCGACAATGGTCGCCCCCCATCTCCAGATACTGGTCGAGGAGATCTTCCTCGTGAGTTGTCCACGTTGTTTCTTTGTCCACTAACAATACTTCTCCCAGTCCCTGCCAACAGAGGATCGCGAAATTGGCTCACGCGACAAGACATTTCCGCGCGTGGTGCTGGTTGTTCAGCCGCGCTGATAGCCATTGGAGTGCCCATCATGCCCATTTGCGCGTCTGGCGATCTGGCTCTGTGACGTCCACCTGCAGGGGAATGCGAAGCTGCCCTGCTTTTGTAATGTCCTGCGGACATTGTGGGTCCCCGTCCTGAGGAGACTGACGACGGCACAACTTCCCTGGATCTCGTTCTCGTCTGCGATTGAGATTTTCGAGACATCGCACCTTGTTGCGACTGCACTGCGTGAGCGTCGAAATCTTCGGAGCGACATCCATGCGATTTCCTGGATCTTGTTGGAGTCGTCAAAAAGGACCAGGTAGGGTCTTCTGCTTCTGCGTTCTGTGTCTTGTTTGCCGTCCTGAGCCCTTCAGTGTTCAATTCCTGCGACAGATTGAGATTGTATCCTACTTGTGACGGAGGATTCGAAATGTTCGACTTGTTCAATCCCTGAGACTGAGACCGAGAGGTGTCCTTGTTGTAATTCAAATTCTGGCTCCTTGTTGCACTTGCAAATCCTGAATCCGCCGAAAGAGCCGAGACGGGGAGTCCTGCTGTAGTTGTCGTCGAGCCCGTCACTGAAGATTCACGTCCACCATCTGTCGCAAGGCTCTTTACTGATATTGCGAGAGATTGAGACCCAGGCACAACCAAAGAACCTCCAACAGGATCTGTTTTGCCATAAACATCGTCGTCGTTCGTCCAAGGTCTTACCGAAGAAGTCCACATGCTATTTTGATTTTTCTGCCCAGTACGGATGTCAGGGTCTGGGACATTAGCTGCCCCTCCTGCGCGGATCGTTTTGCGGAGCTTTCGCTGCCACTCTTTCACGGTGGCAATCCGCTTCGCGTGCCCAACCAGTGTCATCATATTGACCCTGCCCACGCGGTTCCCCACGCTGACGCGTGACCGTGTCGGCTTTATGACAATATCGCTTTGCCGTCTTGGAATTGATGTCAAGCTCCCCCTTCCGTACATCGCCAGAGGAGTCGGACTACTTGAGCGCCCCCCGGCTCCTGCGCTCTTCTTCGGGACACTTGACGAGTTGTTGCCACTTTTTGAGGACGTCCTCGAATTATCAAAGAATTCGAGCCCACCCGCATCGCCAACAATGTGGCTGATGCGCATGTTCAGCCGTGTAAAGTCCTGTTGGGATTCCAACACCGTTCCACGCTGCGTCACCCCCGAGCCCGTGCCGCTATCTCGGCGATAAATTATGATACTTTTTTCACGGGCGCTTCCTGGTGCCAACAACTCCGCCATCACCTTCTCGATCCGGGCCTCGAGCGCGGCGTGGTGTGGCACACGCTGATCCTTTGCAAAAAGCGCGTCCAGGAGGGACTCTCTAACCATATTTCGGATCAGATCAGTTTTGTCGTCCTCTTCCTGGTCTTCAACCATAGACCACGATGCCCGGGCAGTGCTCGCTTCTTCCAGGAGAGCACGCAAATTGTTCCGTGTGTCATCGGGCATGGTCTGCAGAAACTGCATCGTTACGTTGTGCAGCGCGTGTGGGCTCAGCCGACCTCCATTTCTGGAGAAACCTGCTACCACTGTTTCCTGCGACGTCCTTTGCTTGATGAGCATTTCGCTCTTTCCATCTTGTCCTCCGTGCCTGTCCAACATCTGATGCCTGCTGGTACTTGTTTCGTGCTGCCTTGATGCTCGCGAATGTCTCTGCTCTCCTCCTGAGACTGTACTGCTCGGGATGGAGTGCACGGCTGCGTTGTGGACGCCTTCGACATTATTTCTGCTTCTACTGCTATGCTGACCTTTCCATGGGATTGCACCACTCTTGCTGGACTTTTCCATGGGATTGCTTGCAGCCGGCGATTGGTTGTTCTTTTTGTTATTCAGAACGACATCATTGACCCACGACGCGACGACCATAGAGCCTGTGTTTCTGGAAGTATCTGGACTAATATCTTGATCATTCTCGCCCCCAATTTGAAGAAAGCCATGATCCCGATCCCGATCGATGTGCGATCGGGTGGGATCAGGTGCGATCTGAATGAGAGCTTGAATCAGATCAATCAACAACCGATCGCCACTTTTTTTCTGTCCTGGTTCTTCCCGCCCGACCGAAAGACGCCGCATCTCCACCTGCTTCATGTCTTCTGAAGACTCGTCGTAATTGCTGGCGTCCTCCTGCTCGGGCGCAATCCAATTTCTTCCTCCAGCTTTGCCTTTATGTCCTCCAGTTTTTGAGGCAAATTTGCCTTTCCGTTGTTTAGAAGCACTGTAATTTATACCAGCGCCCTGCTTCGACGATGGTCCCAGAAAAAATGTGCTCGCTGTCGACTTCGTGAGGTTCGATTCAGCGCCTGCGCTCGCCAAACTCATGCTGATCACTGAGTCCGATCGTCCGTGCATTTGCATCCGCGCTTTCAAGCGATTGACTTCGCCTTCCGACTCTGCCTCTAACATTTTCATAACCGTCATCTTCATGCGCATGTAGCCGATGAAGGTCTTGAATACGTGAAAGAGACAGAAAGCGTGGGAAAACCCAGTTATCACTAGCACGACCGTGGCAGCGAACGGCGAAAGCCGCGTCTCGGCACTGCTGGCAACGCCGCCACTTGCAGTCCCAGGAGCGTCTCCAGTCATCTCGTCGCGAGATGCCAGAATCACAGAAGCCACAAAGGCTTGCGCCAACAATGGCAACGCATCCACGTTCCGCAACACATTAAACCGCCAGGGATTCAGGAAAACGAAAATCGCTGCAGGAACCAAAAACACAACCTGCATGGCGATCAACTGCCATTTTATCGTTTCCACGAAAGCTTGGATGAACACCAAGCACACCCGACGGGTCAACAGAATCGTCGTCCAGTAGAAGTACCTGATGTTGAATATCAGAATTCAAGTGGAAAATCATAATCAAAATGGAGAAAGAGAGAATCGCAAAATCAAAATATCACTGCGCTGTGTCGCACAGGAATCTACTTTGAGGATTCAACAGAACCGTCTATCATTTTGCGCTATGCCGAATCTCGCAAGCTCTCCGTCAATTGCCCACATGGGCGGGGCAAGAACGTAGTAGAAGAAACTGTAGTGGACATCCTGCCCAAATGAATTTCAAGAGAGAAGGCCAAAAGAATGGCTTACTTCCTGCCAGACTGAGTCAGTAAATATCAGTCTCAAATTCACACAGACAAGGCCTGCAACTTCAACAACACAATCTACTACTACTGAGGAACGACGTGAATCAATCATATCATATCCAAATGAAAGAAAAAATTATACTTGTCTTTGAAACGAGCGAAATGCGGCAACATAATTTTCGAGAGTGTTTCGACGCGGAACAGGAAGAAATTGGATTCCCCGCCACCAGTCCGGCCTGTGCCAACAATGAAAAAGAGGAACAACATGAAGAGGAAATAGCCGAGGCACCAGAGTAAAGTCGAGCCAATGCAAATGTTGCGGATAGTGGCAGCTGCAGTGTCCCCTACCAATATGCTGGGCTGGAATACTAAAGACTTGTCTCCGTCTGGATGTTCGAACGTCGCGTAACCAGTAGCGAGGGCGTTCGAACTGATGAACACGAAGAAGGTTTCGAATAGACTCAATAACATTGAGGCGCCGAGACCTGCGTCTGGGCGCCAGTTCACGCCCAACATATTACACCCCTCGAGCGCCCGTGCGACTAGCTCGTTGAAAATGAGGCAAAAGAACGGCAGAAGAGGCTGTCCGTTGCTCAGAATCGTCTTCCAATAGGCAGCATCCGCAGCGCTCGTAGCTGTTTCCTGTTCTTGTAAGCACTGCAGATGCTGTATGCCCTGGATCTGGACGTAGCCCATGGGTCCGGAGAGCATTTGTTCGACAAACGACGTAGAGTCTGAATCCTCGCTTTCCACGCGCGCGATTTTTTGTATTAACCAGAAATTTGTCATGTGTCCGATGGTCAGAGAGCACGCGACACTGAATTTCATCGCCCAAACACGGCAATGTACCTCTTCCGCACTCCACGACAAATCGTCCTCTTCATCGGAGTCCTCGTCCTCTTCTTCTTCTTCGCCTGGGCCCCCCGAGCCCTTATTTCTCGGTCTGAACTTCTTTTTTGCCTCTCCAAGACGCGCACGCGCTGGTAGGTTCGGCAGGCTGCCAAACCAGAAAATGAGCACCAGGAAAACGATACCGCAGAAATAAAAGATCACCGATCCCATCGATGTAACATCAGCTCCGCACTTCTGGCACGTTCCGGAGGTCAGATCGTAGAAATGTCCGCCAAGGCACTCAGCGCATGCGATGCCGCCAGCGCCTTCGGGACACCCGTCTCGGCTTCTAATCCTAATACTATCTCCAGCTCCACCTCCACCTTCCGGGAAGTGGTATGAAATAAAATTCTCTGGACAAGCTCTCTTTGTCAGACACTTGTAGGCCTCACGAGAGTTCTCTTCCACCAGCCGTTGCGTTGTGAGCATGTATCCGCTCTTCATCGTGCCCAAGCCCAGCGCTTGTTCCCCGGTCTGGTGTTCTCCCGACAGAAGTCGAGTCCGCTGCTGCTCATATTCGGCGAGCAACAGTCTCGCACCGTTGCCAGCAGTGTCGTCTGTGTCGTTGCCAATACCATCGTCACCTCCTTTACCGTTACCGGTCGCTATGCTGCTTGTGGCAGAACCGGCGGTCGTAACTCCTCCGCTGGTCGAAACTCCTGACGTGCGTCGGTTGAAAGATTGACAATCAATGGCACGCACGTCACACGGAGCGCATGTCATCTCCTGTCTGAGGTTTTCCGCGATAGGAACTGTGATATTAGATGAACCGCCGGAGACCAGAAGTGCTGGCTTTACCGTGAAGAAAGAGCGCGTCAACGCTCCGACTTCCAGACCGTGCTGGTTTTGCAGAAACGAGTTTTTGGTCACGACATTGGCGACGAAATCGACCTTCACGAAGCTCCCGCGTGGGCAGAGGCAGGAGTCGGCAGAGCGTGCCCCAACGGCTTGCGTGATCGGACACGGGGACGATTTCCGAATCTCCTTCCACGGCTGCGTCGTATCTAACAGCTGGTTGATGACGCTGACCGAACAGGAATTTGGCTCGAAGGTGCCGCTACTGCAATAACGACACGTCTCAATCGAATCCCGCAGATTCGACTGCAACATGCCGCTAGAAGAAGAAGAAGAAGAAGAAGTGCTGTTGGGAACCAGGGCCTCTTCCTGCGCCCAATTCAGGTACTGTCCGATTCCGCACGGGGTGCACTCGATAGAGCCGGCCGGAGAAACGTAGCCGTCGGGACAGGGCGAACATCGATCAGCTCCAAACTGCGACTTGAAGTAGTTTCGAGGGCACTGTGTGCATGTCTTGGTTGCGATTGCGGACGAGGAGCTGCCGCCGCGATTCTTGTTCATCTCCATCTCAACCTCGGCGGGGGAGGAACGAGTGTACCCACGATTACAACGGCACGCGCCATCAATGAAACTCATGTTTTCCTCACAGAAATTCTGCGCGGACATACAACTCTTCCCGTCGTCGGAAGTCCTTTCGCCCGGAGGACAGGAGAGAGAACATGTCGCGGAGCCGGGCAGTGGCGCATAGACGGAACCTGTGCACGGCTCACATGGGGCAAAGGGCGTCGTGAACTCGCCATGCGTCAGAGCTGTGCCGGCCGGGCAAATCACGCATTCGTCGTGCGTCACGTTTGCGCGCACGAGCGCGTAGCCGTCAGGACACTCACGCTTATCATACATGTGTCGGTTTTCCGCGCGCTTCAGGAACGAACAAGCGGCCTCGAAGAATGGCAAATCCCCTTTCAAATCAGCCATACGCTTCGCACCTTGTGTTTCATTACGCGTCGCGCCCGAAAAGAAATACGATCTCTCATCGGTGAAAAGATCAATGAATATTCTGTCGATATCACTGCGCTGCACGGCAAAATCGTCGAACCATCGGGCAACCTGCGGCGCCGCTGCGCGCAACCCCGGCCACATCATCTTGTGCATTTCGCGCGGAAAATCCGTGTCCAAAAGTCGCGGACTTCGCACGTTCCAGCGCTCGAAATCATTCTGCAGAAAGTTCAAGCGCTTCTTTTTCCATGTTCTTCCATGCAAACGTAAGGTCTCGAAGGCTTGCATCAACGGATCGGGCTCCTGGGCGAGGAACAATCCGGGGAGGTCCATTCCTAACCTCATCGCCAAAAACTTGAAGTCTATCGCTGACACACTGGACGCGAAGGTGACCTTCACGCGCAAATTCGAGCGACGAATCAACTCCAGAACGTTGCCCACAAACGTCACCTCAAAGGCGTCGGTCATCATCATCGGCACGCACTCGTCAGGCGTGGAACGCTCGTTGATTGGTGGCGGGGGTGCGTCGAGGTAGCGCGCAGGATCCAAATCCGGAGGTCCGCCGCACACAGGCGGGATGTAGAATTTTCCGACACACTCGCCCAACCCAGCCTGCTCCAGAAACCCGACGCCAGTTGCATTTTGATCACGCGAGATAAACTGGGGTCCTCCGTCCCCTCCATTTTGCTCAAATAGATTGGAAGTTTGCAATGCTCCATAACGCAGATTGTTCAGCTCGCAACCGAACAAACCGCCTTCCTGATCTTGTAGCTGGGCTGACGTGGAAGTCTCCGTCGTGCGTAAGCCGCTTAACTCCGCGTACAATTTCAGGAGCCTGAATTAAAAATGTTGAAATTTAATGTTTTCTTCTTCAGAGGACAAAACACATTTACGCATCTTCTTCATTCATAAAAGATGACGCATACGCATCTTCTTCAGACGAGGACAAAAGCAAAACTAACACAACACTCAGAAACAAAACACAAACACAACGAAAACCAGAGCCATTATAACTTCCACGACTTTGTTTAGCAAACTTAAACTTTCAAAAACAAAATAATACTCCGTGTTGTTTTTTTCGTCGTCGATGAACGCCTGCAGGTCGCCAAAGACCGTTTTGACTTGCGACTTGTGCTCTGCAGCCCACGCATTGAGGGACGCAAACCAGCTGACGTCTGTTCCGGCGTAGTTTTGTCTTATTGAATCCCACACGTGCTCCTCCATGTAGATGCCCACCTGCTCCGCAAAACCGAAACCCGACCGCACCTCCACACTTCCGCTACTTGGGCGTGACGCTTGGGCGTCCAGGAAACGTTTCAAAAAATCGTGAGGACCCACTGTGAGATCAAGCATCGATGTCAAACGCGGATCGAAACTGTCATCGCACATCAATGTGCGAGGTTCGTTTTCTCGTTCCTCAAGCATCGTTGCGCTGACATCAACATCAACATCGTTCAACTTTCTTTCATCGTCTTCTAACTTTCTTCTTGTCCTTCGCGAAGAAGATTGTTGATTCAAAGATTCTTGATTCAACTTCACGGCTTCGTTCAATTTATGCCGCTCCCGACCCACGCTAGAATCGAAACAACCCGTGATCATGCTCAGGGGAAACGTGGGGCTTGCGTGTCCTGAACTTTCGGTGCTGGCCCAACGTAAATAATGGTCTATCCCGTAATGTTCGCGCATGATGATGTGCGCCATGAATGCTACGACCTTGGATGTTGAGACCGAGCTCCCATAAGCCTTTATAGTTTGCACCATCGGAAACGACTCTAGTAGAGTACTTGTTTCTGTCCTCGTTGTATTCAATTTCCGAAGCCGCCTCTCCACTTCTTGTAAAAGTGTGCCGAATGGTGTGGACTGACTTGATGGGGACGAGGAAAGGTTGCTGTTTTCGGAAAATAGATCTCGCATCGGTCCGTTCGCAGAAGGGATGCCGCAAACGCGATCCACGCGCATGAGTCGGGACGCGACAAAAGGCCTCACGGATCCTGTCTCTTCGTACCAAGTCAATTCTCCCGACTGAAACGTTTTCGCGATAGGGAGGTGGTCTGCTTCATTTGGGTTGACCAACATGTATCGATTGCAAGCAGCGTCATATCCGCGCGAGTTCGTCAACGAGCACGTCATATTTAGCAGGAAACTGGTGTGATTTGTGAAGCCCCCCTCGAGATCAAGGCTCTGGATGTTATCGCTGTCTGCTCCGGGCATAGAAGTTCCTGGTCCGGATGCGCCCGTGTCTGGTCGGGATATCGGAGCCACTGGCCTTGCTCGCATCTGGGAGACTGGCGCTGACATTCTGAGATCGGCAGATGACGGAACATGTTCCGCGGTTATCTTTTGCACCAAGTGGGCAACAACCTCGCCATCGAGCTGGAGACTCGGCGGCAGGGCGGCGATTGGATCTGTATCCGGATCTGCCTTCGCAACTTCACTGGCAAGATTCCGCACAAAGATCTCCGTGAATTCTTCCGCGCTTGTCTCGCTAAATTCTGTTGCCTGCGTTGCCACTTCTTCGCGGGCTTTTACGAGATCCGGAAGTGTCTCTGACTCAAACACAAGAAAAGAACTGTAGGTCATCAAACGATCCGCCGCGGCTTCGTCTTGAAGAACTCTTCGCGTCTTCATCGTTTTTCTTCTCCTAGACCTCCCTGTTCTGCGGGGACGAGGGTTGCTTGTTCTATTTGAGATTTTTTTTTTTTTCGCCGCCGCCATGTTCTTTATTTTGTTCCTTGATGTTCTTCTTCTCTTTTGTCCATTCTTCTGCTTCAAAGTTCTTCTTGTTGCTTCTACTTTATTCTTTCGTGACAATAATTCGGCCTTGTTCTTGCGCGTGGCGGCAAGGCTCCGAAGCAGGGACCTCGTCGCAGATGTTGTCTCTGCGTCGACAAACGAAATTGGACCAATGTTGCAATCGACCACGCCTGTCTGCGCCCCTACGTATTTCTCTTTGCATGAGTTCTTCAATGCAACACTCACTGCCTCACTCCCCGACATCGCGACCTCTTGTGTTCTGGTCAAACGCACAGGCAACGTCATAGGAATCTGAAGAGACTGCGTAAATATCTCCACAAGGGGGAGGTCGTCGTTATCTTCATCCGGTGAAGATGCTGGAGGACCAGACGTAGTGGACGAGGTCGTTGAGGCTCCTTCACCTCCATTCGGCACACTTGTTTCACTGGTGGGTCCTGTTGTGGTTCCATTGCCACTTACGTTCGCTTGTGAGGTAGATGTTGTCGTCGTTGTGCACGTGCCACACATCAGCGGGCAAAGCTCGTTTCGAACCGACGGCGCGAGATCGCAATCTTCACGTGTGAACACCGAGTAACACTCCCGTCCGGCGAGATCCACGCATGGCGTGGTAGATGGCGGCGCAGTGGTAGTCGGAAAAAGAACATAGGAAAACTCATATTGGTAACATTCCCCATCGCTCGGATCGGACCCGAGTGGTGTGCATCCCTCGACACCGTCTTCCCCACCCGCAGTTAAGCGACTGGTGAAACACGTTCCCGCCCCGCCACTTAAATACTGAAGCGATCCGCGCTGTGGATCGATGTCTGTAAGCGGCTTGTTTATCAGCGAAGCAAGACTGGTAAGCCCGCTGATCAGATTTGTGAGTGCAGCCTCTTCGCACGTCTCGAAAGTTGGGTAGGCGGTTGTGGCCCCAGGATTTTCCGAATTTATGTCGGAGCCATCAAATACCAAGCTTCGTTCGTTCTCAGGAATATGCGTGAGACTCTCCAACCCCAATAGGCCAGGCTTGCAACAATGCGATCCGCCTGGTGTGCGTGTCAGAACCAAGCGCGGGACAGGAGGAGGAGGCGGAACAACATAGGAAAACGCATATTGGTAACATTCCCCGTCGCTCGGATCGGAGCCCCCCGGTGTGCAACCCCCGATACCCTCGTCCTCTGTGGTGAAGCCGCTGGTGAAACACGTTCCCGAACCGCCACTCAGGTACTGAATCGATCCGCGCCATGTCTTCATTTCTGTAAGTGACCATCCTTCGAGCGCAGCAATATTGGTGTAGGCAGAGTCGAGATTCGCAGTTACGGCCTCTGTGCACGACTGGAAACCTGGATAGGCGGCCTTGGCCCCGGGAGAATTCGTGTTGGAACCATCAAAAAGCAACTGGTTTTCAGAAATATTTTTCGTGAGACTTTCCAAAGAGTCTCCCGATGAGCCAAGCTTGCAACAATGCGACCCTCCTGTTGTGCGTGTCAGAACTAAACGCGGGACTTCTGTGAGCGCACGACGAGGACCTGTTATGCTTGTGCCACTCGACTCTCCGCTT
>JACKZZ010005031.1_pt1 | contig 61181 bp, 52 predicted proteins | sample 8027871 | NCBI WGS metagenome assembly JACKZZ01 (sample SAMN15724774, study PRJNA655200) | protist metagenome | isolation source: fluorescence activated cell sorting (FACS) single amplified genomes of... | place: USA: West Boothbay Harbor, Gulf of Maine | collected 2000-07-19
AGGGCCCAGGTATTAGTAGATTTGCCGGTTTTTCTGATGTCTATCGGTGCCATTGTCGCGTAGAAATTTTGTAGAATAAAGAGGGGGAACAGAAGATCAGGTGATGCTTTTGGTTTCGAAGTTAGAGAATGACAAACACTCCAGTCAGTGAAAAGTGGATGTAGTGAAATAAAGCGAAGCGCTACGTCGTTCATAACACAACTGCACTTCTTTGGATCGAAACAGATACTGAAGCCCAAGAAACGTCGCCTGAAAGCAAGATGCGTGGCTTCGGCGGTTCTTTGTCTCCTGTGGAGTCATCGCGTTCTTTTCAGATCAAAAGAAATCCGCTCGGGTGAAGATCTCGGATGTTGTGAGAGCATTCCCCCAGCTGCGGAAATAGAGTTTTGGCAGTTGCAGACTGAAAAAGTGGCGGGCCATCCGCGGGCCCCCTCCCCCGGTGCGACAGCCAGGCGCCGCCCTCGAACAGCCTCCCGAAAGTGGGGCGAGGCTCCGCCAGCTTGCCGAAATTCGAGAACGGGCCCCGGGCGAAGGCGTAAGGGCCGCGGTATTATGCAGGCGCCGGGCCTCGCGATGAGACTGCAAACGGGCCGAAGAGCCGGGGCATGATGGCGCCAGGGAGTTCGCTTGCAACACCTTCGCGGGCAGGGGGGAAGGCCGCAAAGCGCAGCCAGTTCGGCCGCTCCGCGCACTCGATATTGAAAATCGCAGGGAGCTCTAGCGTTCCCTGGTGCAGAAGGAGATCCGATCCAGCGCGATGTGCTTGGTTGTGCAGCGGGAGATGGACGACGCGACGACTCCCCCGCCCCTCGAGCCGCGTGGCCCCGCGTTGTGGGCCGGCCGCCTTCCCGGCGGCTTGCCTTTATCTCTGGGAGCCCCCGGCGGGGTCTTTTGGCTCTTCAGCGCCTTGCCCTTTGGAAGAAAAGACAGGGCCGCCGAAGACGCCAGAGACCAACTGGGACGGGATGGGGGGGCGGAAGGCGGCCCATGGCCCCTTGCCTCGCGTGCCGAGTGCTTGCCTGGCCGAGGCTCCGCCCCTACAATCGAAGGGCGCGGGCCGGGCCGAGCTGCCTTGCGAGTTGGGGGATCATTCACGCTTGCGACGGAGTTTGGGGGCCATTCACACCCCTCGGCGGCGCCGAATGAAGCGGGCGGGGCTGGAGGCAGCAGGGGTGGCAAAGGGCAGCGGAGGCGGATCGCTTTGCGCGCGTTTTCTTGGGGAAGTGGCGCCGGGGAGTCGTGTACGAAAGACGCGGGCGCTCGGCAGAGGCACTTCGCGACGCGACCGACGCGACGCCACCGCGCGGCTTGGGGGGGCCATTGCGGCGGGACTTGGGGAAGTGCTGCGCCCCTTCCGCGCTGTCCCAGCAAGAGCACGCGCCGAAGCCCCGAGGCCAGGCAGGCGCACCGCTACACCTTAGCAGGCGGCAACATGGTGGCACCAGGCCGGCGGGCTGCGCGGGGAGATGTCGCCGGCACCGGCCCGCTACCGGCCAGCGCCTTGCATTAATTTGCGCGGCCCGCCGAGGCCCGGCCGCCCCTTTCCTGCACCCACCGCCTCCCCGCGCGTTCCGCGCCCGGGCCCGCCGCGGAGCAGGGCCGCCGGGCCGATTGCTTCCTTCGGCCTTCCTCCTGCTGGCGCCCCCCCTCCCGCGGCAGCGCGTAGGGGCCAGGCGGCCGGGCTTTGTTGTGCGCTTACTTAGGGGGCCCCCCTATGTTTTGTGTGTTGCAGTGAGGAACAGAGAGGGCCCCTCCTGCTCCCGCGTGCGAGGGGGTGGGCCTGCGCTACCTGTTCATCTTAATTCATGCACACATGCGCGCCAACGTCAGCGTCGCGAGCGTGCGAGCCGGCGCCCCACGTATTCTTTTGGTTGCCCTTTGTTTTATGTACGTATGAATATATTATGAAGATCCTCGTGATGTGATAGGGTTTGCGCGTCGTCGCGCTCGCGCCTGCACTCAGTGAGGGATCATCTCCCGCTACTGATAGAGGGCATGCTTCTTGTTCTCTGCAAGACCGACCAACAAGCGTGCTCACTCTTCTCTTGTGTTTGTCCAATCATAATTCGGTCGACTTTTGGTTTTCTGCCAGTGTTTCCTCGTGCCGCCCCTTACATAGGGTGTGTCGTGAGTTCATGTTTTTGGGAATCTCTGTTCACAAAGATAAATACCTCGTAAAGGAATATCGCATCAAAGTGGACAGCTTTTCTTTCTCAACGTCGCAATAAATCCAAAATGTCGGGCAGGGGCTATGTCTTAGAATGTTGGAAAAAATGCTCATTGTCGGTGATGAACGTGATCGTGAAGTAAGGTGAATGTGGCCGGATCTTGGAAAGCTGCGAAACCGAAGACATAAAGCATGCACTTCACCATAGAAAACGGAAAATTGCCAAACCATAGCTTTTTTTTTCACAATGAAAGTACTTATGTAAGTCTTCCTCGTTTTTACGTTTCTAGTCCGTCATTTCGGCCTTCTTGAGCTCTCTCTCTTCATTCCTTGCACAACAATTTCACAATGATGTCATTGTGACCACGTGTGTATCCAAATGATGGAATAATTGCACTGTTAGCACCTCCAAAAACCTCTTGTATCAACTTCCTGAATACTTCTGCTAGGTTTTGACGTTTTGCTAAATTGAAACTTCTGTCTTTTCCCTACTTTGAACCTGAAAATTTGACCCTGAGCTACGTCCTCCACAAGGAACTTGAGCCGTACTCTTCATTTTTCAGTTCTTGAATACTTTTCCTTCTTATCCCTCGTAAAAATTGTAAATATGTCATCGACCTCCGCACTCACCGCCACGACGGCTACGGCTAACGACGGCGCAGCATCGTCATCCGCGCAGCCGCAACTTCTTTCTCCCGTTTTGACGCCGATCGGCGCCACCAGCGGAGTTCCCTTGCTGGATGAGAATGAAGACATGGACCGGGACCTTTACCTCGACATGTTCGGCGCGGGTCCAGACGAGCCGAACTACGCTCTAGACAAGTCTATGAACTACGCTCTAGACACAATCTATGCAACACAAATTTCCCGTACACGTACAAAACGCATCACGAATTTCGCCATCCAACTTAAACAAGAGTGCCTCGTGCCATGCTGCATAAGGTTCTTTTTCTTCTTCTTGAAGGCAAGTTTTCTTTCTGTCCGGACTTGTATGTGTACGGGGAATTTACTGTGGACACCATCATCTCTTCCCGCTGTTCCCACGACTCGCGGTACCGCAGATCCAGCACCAGCTGCAGCATCGGTGGCGACAACTTTCACACTGCGGGAGGCGCAGGTGGGAATCAGCCGGCAAATCATGGAAACAGCGGCAACATGAACGTGGACCACCACAACTACAGGTCCGCGCACAAGAATAAAAACCTCCAGAAACAAAATTCCAACGCGAATGTAGAAATCGCGAATGACGAGCTTCTGGATAACAATTCGGGCTTGAAATTAGGCACTAAGGGCATCCTACGGTGGAAGAAAGCGGTGCGGCATTTCCACACGCCAAAGAAGAAAAAGGAGCTGAAGCGGAGGTTTTCGGAACAAGTGTTTTTGCAGAGGAGAAATTCCCTGCTCTTGAATCAGTCAGGGACGGGCGGGAACTTGCTGCTGCACAGCAACACGGCCAGTCCGACGAGTAGAAACAACAATGGTTGTGGATCATCGTCTGCGAATCGGGGGATAGTTTTGAACCACAACGACCATAACGCAAGCAACTACCTCCACTCGGTAGACGAGCAAATAAGCCCTTGTGGTCGTGCAATCAACGACGTGGCCTACAACAATTCGGTTAGAAATCCCCATCGAAAGAACAAACCCACACTCCAACGCCGAAGTTCGATGTACGTAGGGCCTCCGCCGGAAGCACTGGTACGAAAAACGGAGCGGAACAGCAAGACGAATTGGGGCATGAATGGAGTTGTGGTCCCTGCTATTGTTCCGAATTCGTTAAAGCGATCCAGTTCCTCCGCACGTGATACGGTGCAGAACCAACACGGTGCCTCTATTGCGGGAGGTTCCTTCGACGTCGTCCCGCAAGAATCTAGTACTTCGGACCGCAGCAAGGAGGAGGAGGGCTTTGGTAGTAGTGGAACATCAAGCAGCTACTCTTCTTCTTGCGAATTGGAAGATGCGCCGGCGCCAGTCAGGGAAGAACTCCTTTTACCTCCGTCGAGAAATAGTTCCACAAGGAACCGCGATCGGCTGAGTTTTTCCAGAACAAACTGCTCGACGAAGAAATCCACTAGAAAAAAGGAGAACAGACATCAACTGGACAATCGGCTGATCTCCTACGACAGCCGGCGAAGCAGCTCCGCGCGGAGTTCGTCCGCAGCGAGCCGGATCTCCGTGGTGTCTTCCTCAAGAGCGAGTTATTGTGACGTAAACAACAGTAGGAGCAGCAGGATTTTCGACGAGATAGAGGACGAGGATAGTGGCGCAGGGAAGAATTGTTCCAATGGTTTTGTTTCAGCTGGTGCTGGGCAGGGGCAGCGTCCAAATACAGGAGCGCCACAGCGCAGATCCAGGACAAATCAACCTTTTCTCCTCCCACCTTCCTCCGCCCGCTCCAGCAGGATGAGCTTGTCGAGGTGCTCGTCCCGAAGTAACAGTGCGTCCGTGACGAGGGAAAATGGTCATAAAATCGATGTTGAGCCTGCTGTAGTTGCTTCAAGTTGCACAGGGAGTCGTAAACAGGACAATACATCATCGGCGTCCTCGCGACGAGAGGTAGAAGTTGCGGCCTACACCGGGAGAATTGGGGGTGACGAACTAGTACAATCGGGACGACGAGTAAGAACGGACGAGAGGAGAAACGCCTTCGAGGAGGCATCCTCTCCTTCCCCCGACGCCTCGCCCGAAATAGACGTCGACATTGATGATGATGAAGATAATGGTCAGAGCGACGACATTTACCCGCGACCAGTGAAGAGACAATCGACCGTGGACTTGTTTGCGAGGCAGAGCACGATTGACTTTCCGTTTGAAAATGTAGAGTTTTTAGATGACATCGTGGAGGAACATAGAGATGAACGACCAGAGGAAAGACAGCCTTTCTCTCCCGAGCACGCTGGAGTCGACACAAGAAGGCAAGATGTTAACACATCGAATTTATGTTTATCATCCACAGCGAAGAAAGGAGAAAGACATCTACATCACTTCGCGGAAGATGAACAACAGCAAATACAATACGATGAAGGTGAAGTCGCAGATGACAGCAGCCCTGGACAACTGCTCCTTTTGTCCACCGACCACCGGTCTTCGCCCGAATTCCGCGACTTGAGGTTCATCCACGAGGAAGCAGATGAAATGCACCTCCAGAGAGCAAGTGGTCTCAACAACATCCTTCCCGGCTCCGCCGAAGATAGTTCCCACGAGGAATCCTGTTCCCACACGATCGCGGAGTCCGAGCCAAATTGCGACTACAAGAACGTTATCAAATGCAAAAGTGTCTGGGTCTGGAAGAATGCAAGTTTGTCATGCAGGTTTTCCATGACCCACGCTGTCTGGCATGCACTGCCTAGCATGACAGGTTCTGTGAGATCTCTACCATGCCTTTCCTGCATGAGAGACTGCCTCTAAACTTGTTCAAAAGTGGACCTCTTTTGGTAATCATGCAACACAAATTTTTCCACGATCCAGATGTAGCATGACGAGTTACACTCTTCCAGACCCAGACATATTTGCATTTGATAAACGTGATCCACCCGTCCGATATTCAGTACGACAACTCCAACGGAAACGCGCATCTCGGGCACGGGGCGAGCGGGTCGGTGATGAAGGCGATCCACGGGCCGACGAAGACCCCCGTGGCGGTGAAGATCATCAACGCCATGGATCACAGTAGTCAACAACAGCTGGTGAATGATTTGAACTTGCATCTCCACATGTCCGACGCGCACAGCCCGTTCCTGGTCCAGCTGCTTGCCGCGTATTTGGTGGATGAAACGAAAAACATATCAAATGCAAAAATGTCTGGGTCTGGAAGAATCCGAACTTGTGATGCTGCATTTGGATTCCAAAAAAATCTGTATTGCATGACCAGCAAAGGGAATGCAATTTTGGCTACGCGGAGGGGGCATTTGTCATGCGGAATAGGCATCGCGAAGCCCTCGAAAAGTCTGTGATGCTACGGCATTCATTACAGACATCATGGCACATGCAAAACGTGCATGACAAGTCTCAGGACCACCTTCCAGACCCAGACATTTTTGCAATGCATAAAACAGGAAGCAGGTGCACATCGTGTTAGAGTACATGGATTTGGGCAGCATCGCGGACCTGTTCCTATCCAAGAAAAAAACGTTGTTAGTGTAAGTTTGTGATGGGCAACATGCAAGACGATTGCGTCTGTCATGCTTGGCATGCATCGCAGGGTCCATTGAAGGGCGTTTTCGCGTACTATCTGCGCATGACAGGTTTTTGCTGTCATGCCAGACAAACTTGTAATGCTGTTCCTCCAAAAAAGTGACACCTACAATGTTTTTTTCTTGGAGAGTTCCGACACTCGGACTACTACTGCAGGAACATGTACAACTACAACGACTATGGTTCTTTATCAAGTTCATCATCTTCTTCATCCTCTTCCTCTTCGCAAAGAAACAAGGTGAATATGAAGAAGAGGAGAAAGCGGATCCCCGAAGCGATTCTGGCATTCTTAATCCTGCAGATGACCGAAGCGCTGAAGACACTCCACTTAAACGACATCCTGCACCGCGATATAAAATTGGAAAATATCCTCGTCAACAGTCGGGGGGAGGTGAAACTGACCGATTTCGGGGTGTCGAAAAAGCTCAACGTCGACAACCCGGACGGCCACTGCCGCACTTTTGTCGGGACGAAGGTGTGCATGGCCCCGGAGCGGTTCGGGCGGGGCGGGAGGAGGTACGGGAAACCGAGCGACATTTGGTCGTTGGGCATTTGTGTCTACGAGCTGGCTGCGGGGGAACTGCCGAAAACGTTCGGCGGCGGAGGTGGAAACAATTACAATGGCAACAGTAGCAGGTGTAGCTCTCATAACGGGGGTGGGGGAGGTATGGGGCTCTCAATTGTTACATTCTCAACTGTTAAATGAATTTGTAATGCAAGAACGACGAAAGTGAAAGGGGGAAGACTGCGCCTTTTGCATTACAGATTTGGCACAGATTTGGATGCTGTTTAGCCCTTCGGCTATTTGTCATGCGAAGCAGCTTAATCGTGGCGATCTTGGTAGTGAATTTGCATGGCAAATCATGTAACAGCTGAGAATGTAACAGTTGAGAACGCCATAGGAGGTAGTGGAGGAAACAGAGCGATGGGCGTGAACTTCGATTACGTGAACTTATTGCAGCCGCCGAGATTAGTGAACGACGAAGTCTTTCATCTTGAGAGCTTTACGCCCGATGTTCTTGAACAGTCATCTGCGGAGGTTTCGTTGCAGGAAGATGTTGGAAATATTGATTTCGACAAAAATCTCGCAGTAGATGTTGCACGACCCGAAAGCACGAAAAGCGCAAACCAGAAAGTATCAAACAGTGGGCCGCCATCATCTATCTCCAGAAGCAGCAGCAGTAACAGTTGCAAGAGCTTGGGAGCAGTAGACGCAGAGCAGCAGCAGCGACGAGAAACGCACGACCATTCTTTTCAACAACAACCTTCCCAAAAATCCCTGTGCCGCAGGCCGGCGCAGCAGCGGGAAATACTAAAAAATCAACTCTGCGAAACGCCGAACTTCAACATGCACGGAATTACCGAGGTGGAACAAATTTCCGCGGACAACGTTATCGAGAGAAGTTCGAGCTCGTCTGTGGACACCCCAGTTTTGTTCGATCAGGACGATTTTTACAACCAGGAAAATTTAAACGGTTTGAATTCCTGCATTTCCATGGTCAGCTCCGAAGCCAGCTGTTTGCTTCCGCACAAGTTGAAGTTAGACAGCAGTTTTGTCGGAGGGATAGCGGGTGGTGCATCAATAGGCGGGATGAGTTGTAACACTGCCGGTGGGCGAGGATCTTCGGCAGGGATGTGTTGTATCACACCAACAGTGGAGGAAGAAAGCACAAAAATGCTGGGAACAACGACAGAAATGAATTGCAGCAGCTCCTCGCAAAACGAGCAGAGCACTTGCGTCTACACGCCTTTTACCCCTGCAGCCTGCTCAACAGTGAAGACGGAGCATTGTATGAAAAATAACCTCCATGCAGCAGGGGGGATTCTGTATCTCCCAAATCCCACTCCTACAACTTCACAACTCGGGATGGACAATAGTAGTTTGAATCAACCCGAAAGCACAACGTCGACGCAGTTCAACGGTAACAAGCACAACTACTTGCTGAATCTGGACAAAACCTGCAGCACCGTGATGCCCACGCCTTGCTCCACATCGACCTGTCAAACACGTCCTGGGTCGAAGTTGTCCGCTTGGGCAGGAAGTGCAGCACCTACTGCGAGCTGCAGAGCTGCTAGCAACAATTCGAAACAGTCGGTGGAAAATAACTCGTCGAACTCGCAGAACGATGAAAACGGGAGTAGTTGTTTCAGTCAGGACAAGGAAATAACGGAGAAAAGCACTAAATCAGACCTTTCCTGCGAAGAAGACAGTAAGAGCAAAATTCTATCAGCTTCGTCACGCATGGCATCGCCGATACAGGAACAAAAAGGTGTGCATGTTGTGCAACGAAAAAATGCAGCACAACGATCAGAAGCGAAAAAACGACAAAACAAAGAACAGTACGAGTACAGTTTTGAGCTTTGCGACTTTGTGGAAAACTGCTTACAGCTCGACCCCAAAGACCGGCTGGACATCTTCGAACTCCAAGCCCACCCGTTTCTGCTCAAAGCGTTTCAAACGACACAGGACGAGGTGGCAAAATTTCTGCAGGATATGAACAATTAGGTAGTAGAAGAAAGAGCAGGAGCAATCTAAGAGGCCTAGTTATTTTCGAACTAGAAACGTAAATAGAGCAAGAGAAGACGATTGCCCGCCGGTTTTTTTAATCTCATCCATTTTACACTTCTTTTCACACTTTTACACTTGACGCTATTACACTTTTACCAGCAAGCCACACCTACAACAATAAACATTCCTACCCTTACTATATCAATCTTTTATCTACCCGTCATTTTCATCCATTATTACCAACTTGAACACACTACAACAACAAAAGCCAAAGCACATCGCTGCTTGTTCTGCACAGCTGTGCCACGACATTCACACATTTTTTTTTCACCACACCTTGTGTACATAAAATTTTTGTAATTTAGGATTTGTTAATGCACATTTTATTTTCTTGTTTTTGTTTTTTCATTTTTTATTTTTTTCCTCACCCACTATGGACAATTGTCGCAGGAGCTTCCGTGATATGTTGCGCTTCTTTTTCATCTTGAATGAGGCAAAACATTCGCATATGAGATTACACTTGGAACTTCTTCTCGACATGCTGTCTGTAATTGGTTTTTTCCACTACATTGCAATCTTGAAGGTGTACAAACTAAGACTGCGCTGCCCTGCTTGTGCATCATGTACAGGTGCCAGCGGTGCGCTCGTTGCTGCTACTTCTTACTTGGAGTGAGAAGCAGTGGCACTACTCCGCCCGAAGATGCTGTGCGCGAATCGATTTCAATCAGCCTTCGCCCAAATGTTCTATCGCAGGGACCGCACAAGAACTATTTCTAATTCATCCCGACGATCAATATTCGCTTTTCGTATGCATCTGGGACGAGCCCCGAAGTTGAGGGCTCCCGGCTACAAGATCTCAAGGTACTTATCGTGCTGGCGTGGCGGCCAGCCAAACTCTGGTTCGGCTTGAGAGTGAAATAAAAACGTGTAGTTGCTATCCACTCTATATCGCTTTGCTATTCTATCCACTTCAGGTCGATTTCGGAAGATTTTTGTCGCTCGTTGCTACAACGTTATCGCTTCTACAGCTCGAATTCGAAGACTGATTTCTCACCCTTTGTCAGACGAGTTATTCTTCTGTAGATTCCGGCATCTAAGACTAAGAACCGCAGCTGGCGTAGTACAACATCCGGCTGTGGTTTCTTGTAGAGCGTAATGTCAAGGACAAGCGCATTCAAATTTCTGTTGATCATGATGGAGCAATGATTGGCAGCTGCAAGAGTTTTCTCGGGTATTGCAGAAATTGCCGCTCGTCTACCTAGCGACCGGAGCGACAGTCGATCGAACGACAGCAAGACCCGCATCAGCGTAGTTCCCCAGCTGTCGGCGCGGCAACATCATCCACCGCCATGACCGTCGACGACCCCTCGACGCGGAACCACGGCGGCAGAGTTTTCAGCAACAGCAAGTCCAGCGCAAGTTCGTCCGCGTCGAATAGCAGTGGCAGGGAAGAGCAAAACAGCGACGCCATGGAGGTCTCTGAAGGAAAATCAAATGGCGGCCACTCCAAGTCCTCGAGCCCGAAAACATCATCCTCCAACAACCGGGCGCCGATCCCAATACAGCCGAACGATCCGCACGGGTGTAAGTACATCAATCTGTACTGCGGGCAGAACCACCGGGGGAGCTTCCTCTGTTCGCACAATGACCAGAAGGGCCGGATTCTGACGGCCAACCGCGACTATGAGGAGGGGGACCTGCTCTTCGAGGAACCGCCGTTGCACATCGTCGCCGAGCCGATACGATTAGACAAAAACGCGTATTACATCCGCATGAAGGAGCTTTACAAAGAGCATAAACCGTTGGACTACGAGCCATTGTGGTACTGGTGCGCGTTGAACTCGCTGACTGCTGAGGATTTGGCGAATTCTGGGGTTTTTCTCGGCGGCGCAGGACAAGACCCCATGGAGGACGAGGACAGCGAAGAGCCGCAATCAAATCGGCGGCGGCAAAGTGCGGGGAAGAGCGGCGCTTTTCGATATTTGCGCCAAATCTCCGCCGACCAGCAATACAAACTGTTGCTGCTGTATCACGGTATAGATGACAGACAGATGTATTTTTACTTTTGAATAAGTTTAAGTTAGTATGCTTCAACAACATTCATAGACATTTTGGATCAGAAACTCATCATGAAATAATCTATCATGCCATGGATGCAACACAATACAAATTTTCCCGCCATCATCAATCTATCTTTCCAGGTGAGGTGAACCAGGCGTCTTCCGACGTGATGCTGCTCATCGACGAGCTCCACTTGGCGGACAAGGCGGAGAGTGAGGAGCAGAAACAAGAGCTCGGCCTCCTGATCGAGCGGCTGCTCCAGGTGTGGATCCTGAACTGCTTTGAGCACAGCGAGAACCCACTGGGGTACAGTACCTACTTCATGTCCAGCTTCATGTCCCACTCCTGTCACCCGAACGTGGTCTGGCACTACAAAAACGACGACTTGTTCGTCCTTCGGGCGCGGAGGAAGGTGAAGGCGGGAGACGAAATTTGCTGCAGCTACTTGGCCGAAGAAGCCCTGATGGAGTCGGCGCAGGCGAGAAGACACTGCTTGGAAGAGTCGAAACACTTCCTGTGCACGTGCGAGAGGTATGTCTTGTAACGGGGGAGATTCTATTTCGTTCGTCTTGGCACGTTGTGGTAGTTGCAATGATAGCGTTTACGCACGATGCAGACGCTGTTGAACAAATTCAAATTCTGGTCAGAAAGATGCATGAAATTGTAGATTTCAACCTCAACCTTCCAGGTGTCTCTCCGGCCAGGATTTCTCCCGCGGTTTCCTCTGCCCGTGGTGCAAAATCGGTACGATTTTCTATCAAAAGGAAAAATCCCCCCCTCCCCATATCGAAAAGGTATGTTTCCGGAGATTTGTGCTGCTGATTTGAGGTCACAAATCACATTTGTCTTGCAAGAAGACCATGGCAGAAGCTTCCGCCCCATATATGGAGGCGATTTGTCATGCTGTTGGGCCTAAAAGTGAGCCGCTTGCCGTGCTGAGCAACTAGACCCATACGCCCCTACTCAGCCTGGGGATCTGGCCGCAGCCAGTGCCTCTCTGCAATACAAAGCTGATTTGTGTACGCAAATCCAGCATCAGAAGTTCCGTTTTGATATGGGGAGGGGGGATTTTTCCTTTCGATATTTTCCCGAACGTCGACCAAGACACAAACGCGGACAAGCCCTTCAGCTGCAACAAGTGCAACATGTTCAAGTACCAACAGGAGTGGCCGCAGTTCCGGGCGTATGAGAAGGAAATGCAGAAGACCTACGACCACTGGACCGCGTTGGTGGAGAAAAACAACAAGACCTACGGGACGAGCCACGGCACGGCAAAGGTATAGTGCTAGAACTGTAGCAGTATCACAACGAGCGTGTTCCTCTTTGTGAGCTTTCTAGTACATCAGATATTACAGCTTTATTTTGGATGCAGTGAACAAGACTACACTTAACAAACAACAAATCCATGATTTCAGTCCCTGTCCGAGTCCAAGATCTCCACGGTGCTGGAGCGCGCGAACTCCATTTTCAGCCAGCACTGGCTCCAGGAGCGGTTCTGGGGCATCGCCCAGGACTATTTCGACCAATCGAAAGACTACGATCGGGCGATCCACTACGCGCGGTTACGGATCAACTTCCACCAGTTCGCGTTCCCCTCGGGAATCAACGGCGCGCACGCCTGGACTATGGAGACGCTCGGGGAGCTGCTGTTTCGCTGCACGAAAAATAACCCGGAAATTCACGGCGATCCGGATATGACCAGGAGATGGTTGGGGGAGGTACAGGAGACGTAGAAACAATTGCCATAAAAGCGTTTGATAATTTGTGTTGCTTGACTGTGCATGCCTTTACCTTTTGTCATGTTTATCCGAAAGCACACCACTGGATCTTCATCTTTTTGAAAATGAACCGCTACCACAGTCTATCACCGAGTACGACAAGGCGCTGAAAATTTTGGAGACGATGTTTGGCGAGGGCCATGACTACTGCAAATCCGTGATCAACAAGCGCGTCCGGGTTTTGAAGCGCCTGGACCAATTTAACGAATTTGGCGACCCGCGCGTCCGCCAATCCGCCGTGAAGAACCCGCCTGTTTTGCAGAAGGAAGGACAGCACGCACAGGCTCAACCGGACAGCCCGCCGGCAGAGGATGAGATGACGAGAAACAAATCAGGAAACAATGACTTGCAGCTTCCCCTTTGCGGCGTTCCCTGGGCGTCGACGAGTAGTACGGTCGGGGTTGCTGGCTCGGCTTCCTCATCATCGAGCCTTCGTTTCAACAGCGACCAGCAGCGGTTGGAAGGAGATGACCGTAGCTCTAAAAATAGAGGGACAAATAAATCTGGCGGCCAGTCGGACGCGGCCGGAACAAGCAGTGACGACGATCTTCCGGAGGAGGGGATTGCCTCCGACGACGAGGATTTAGACGTGGATAGCGACGAGCTTTTGGGCGACAACGAGGGACAAAACGCGACAAATTCGTCCGACGAGGAAGCCGAAGCTGCAACCGAAGAGGAGGAGAGCGAGGAGGAGGAAGACCCGATAGGGCCGCCGAGAATACGGTACAGCAGTAGCAGAACGGGTGGGCCAAGTCCGTCTAGAGAGGGAGTGTTGGATCAGACGTGACAGTTGTCAGAAAATTGCGAATGGCATCGCAAATGCAGCTCTGCAGCCCCTCGTTCTGATGCCCTTCGCTGAGGAGCTTTCAGTTGTTTAATACGCGCATGATAGACTTCGCAGACGACACGACACCTACGCAACGAATTACGATCATTCATTCTGATGAAATTGCAGTGTTTGCAATTATGCGAAATATCTGAACACTCTGTGGCAACAACTTTTCTTCCGTCGAGCTGTTGATGCGTGTTCGTGTCGTGTTGATAGATCTTCGAAAATAAACCTCTCTTTAGAGGAGGAGGGCAGAGACTCGCTCTATTTGCTCTGATCACAGCAACTACTTCAGAGATCGCGAAGAAAATTAGAAGTCCACTAGTCATGGCAAACATGAGATTTTTCTCTCTTCGAGATACAAAGGTCGCGATCACACATTTGAAAATAGCCCACGAACGATCGAGCCACAAATTTACGCCATTCCGGTCCATGATCAGCTTCAGACTCAGCAGATGCAGATCATGAAACCTCCCTTCGCAGAGCGCATGCGGTACACCAGTATCGATCCAATAGAAATCGTTCAGTTTATTCTACACAAATAAAAAGCGAATGACAGAAAGAAGTGAAGCGGCGACTTGAGTATGATAACCCGCATTTTGGGGAACATATACATGAGCTCTTTGTGTCACCACGATCTTCTGTCTTGTCGAGGTACAGCATTTTATCGAAGGTAGAGTTACTACTTGGGCGGACACGGACCTAGAAGAAGTAGAACCAAAAGCAAATGACAGTTGAACCCGACACCATGTCGCCTGCTCCGATATTAGAAGACGCGGACGACTTCGATGTGTTCGATCTGTTGGAGGGCATGGCTACGACCAGCGATGCTGCGGAGGAGATCGACGGGGAAGATGATGTCGAAAAGGTTGCGGGATTAAGTTCGGTAAATAACGAAATCCCGAACAATAGTGACTACGGTGCAAGTTTTTCACAATCACATTCTCCTTCGACGCCACAAGTAGTACACGGAGCGTCTGATCATGCCGGGACGGGACCTGGCTGGGGAAAAAGTGAAATCTGCACTACATCTACCCAGCACAGCTACAGCAAAAGTGGAAATCTTTGCAACGCGACAAATGAAACTAAGACCAGCTCTGGCACTTTTTTCTCGTCCTGCAAAGAGAAAGCGAAAGAGGCGTGCGCCTCCGTGTGGAGTAACTTTTTCAGCACAGGAACATGCACCACCCCACAGAAGCAAGGCGAGGATGAAGAGTTTGAGCACAGGAGCAGGAAGAACAGAATAGCGGGAAAGAAGGCCGCCGGATCTTCCAGTTCTTCCACGAGGAGCGAAAACAATAGCGAAGCACCCAAAAAGAAAAAACCAACCTTCAAGGTCTGGAAAACTAAGGTTCTACTGGACACAGAGAACAACAACGCCGATAAAACCAGAAATCCAAATCCGAGAATAACCGACAACAACATCGACGCGCTGAGATCGTTGGAATCAAAGCTGCTGCCCGCCTCCTACAGCTTCGAGATCGAGAAAATCCTGAAGAAAATCGCCAAGCACAATTACAAGCACATCGGCTTGCAAATGCCCGACGGGCTGATCGCCTGGGCGCCCGCGATCGGGCAGATTCTGCGGCGCTTTACGAAGGTCGTAGCGCAGACTGTGGACGAAGATGGAAATGTTCTTGTGGGCCAAGAAGATTTGGACGAGAAAGCTGACTCTGATGAAGAAGACGAAAAGGAACTCATCGTCTCTATCTTAGGCGATGTCAATTTCGGGGCCTGCTGCGTCGACGATCTCACCGCGCAATCTCTCGGAGTGGAGTTTCTCGTGCACTTCGGGCACAGCTGTTTGATTCCGACGAAGCAGACCAGTGTGAAGACGATGTATGTGCACGTCGAGGTGAGTGTCAACATCGACCACTTTGTAAACACGGTTGAGAAAAACTTCTTCGCGCCAACGATGTTGTATGGGAATGTGGAGGATGTTGAAGATGATTCAACGGTCGTCTGCAAACTTCCGCAACAGCAGCTTGATCGACACAGTTCCGAACAGGATTTTTCCAGCACGCTCAGCACGATTTCGTCCATGCAAGACTCGCGGTATCCGATAATCAAAGCGGGCGATGAGCTGGTTTCCACTGCAGCAGCAGCAGCTACCCCTGGTTGTTCTGCTGTTGCGCCAGAAGAGGAACAGGACCTGTCAAACCCGTATCTAGACGGCGGTGAGGATGATGACATTGACAGTCACGACGACCACGAGGGCTCCCCACACTCCGACGCGAACTCGCAAATCTCGACGAAGGCCAGTTCAGACTGCAATCTGACATCGAGTCCGGAACCCACTCCGACCAAAGGGGGTGGAAGCCATAGCGATAGTGAACACTGCCAGAGACGAGGGACCATGACCAGCAGGACGAGGAGCTCTACCAGCCAAAACAGCGGGAACCAAAGGGAGAAAATCCTCTTTCCCAACCCGTTCAACCGCTCCCGCCTGAACAAACGCGTCGCGATTCTCGGCACCGTCCAGTTCGCCACAGTAATCGACAAGGCGAAGAAGGAGCTGCAGAGAAGGATTCGGAACACCATCCAGAATGAAACGAAAACAACCAGCGACAAGAACAGCAGTTGTACAAACTCATCATCTTCACACACCATTCCTCTCTACGCGCTCGAACTCTTCACGCAAACCCAAACCAAGCCCCTTGGCAAGGCAGAAGTCCTAGGCTGCACCGCCCCGTCTCTCCTCGGCGTCGACGAGGTGATTTTCGTTTGCGACGGAAGATTTCACCTGGAGGCGGTCATGCTGCGGAATCCGCAGGCTAATTTCTACCTCTACAATCCGTATTCGAAGGAACTCACCGTCGAAAAGTACAACTACGAAGAGATGTTGGTGCAGCGGAAGCAGGCTGTGAACAGCGTGAAAACGATGGTCAGGGAAGGTGTGTTTGACAGGAATTTGTACGGAAAAGCGGAGCAAGGGCAGGCGGAAGCGCGAGAAAACAAACTTCCGCTAGTCTCCCCAGACGCCGGTGCTACCTGTGGCATCATCCTCGGCACGCTTGGTAGGCAGGGATCCGTCGCGATTCTGGAGCGGCTGCTTGATGTGTTTCGGAAGTGGAACAAGGTGAGGGAAAGGGATAATAGTGGAACGGAAAATCACCATTCCCCGAAACCGCAGAAAATCCACCACGTTGTTTTCCTGCTATCCGAAATCTCGCCCCAAGTCCTGCACGAGTACGAGGAAGAAGTGGATTTTTGGGTGCAGATCGCCTGTCCGCGACTGTCCTTGGACTGGGGAAGCGCGTTTAAGAAACCGTGTTTGACGACCTACGAATGTTACTTGGTGTTTTTCGACGAACAGAAGGAAGAGCTGGAACAAAACAACAAAGGCGACAAACAGGACTTCCCTCAGAACATTTTCACCGACATCGAGAAGCGGCAGTTTGAGGCAGCGCTGGGACTGAAGCAGAAGCACATCTCGCAGTGGAATGTGAACAGTAGTTGCTGTGGCGGAGGGTCTGGTGGAAGCTCGGGCTGCGGTTCTGGAGGGTGTGGAGAGATTAGGGAAGGAGAAGATGTTGAGCCTTCTTGTAACAAGGAGGACATCACGAGCATTCATGATTCCAACCAATCCGTTGTCATAGACGCCGGGAAGAACAAGCAAAGTGCAGCAAGAATAAAAAACGACGCCAACATCAGCCTCTCCCGCTACTGGCCCGAGGTAGATTACTACGCGAATGCCGGCGGACCCTGGGCAAATTATTCCACTGCAGGGAGTCAGGACGTGAAGTTCTCGCACTTGTGACGAGAGTTTTAAGCGACAGAAGTAGATTAGTTTGAAGCGGAAAGAACTGGTGCTAATTGCGCCTGTTATGTATTCGTGTTCGCAGTGTGTGAAATTGCTTGACTTTGAATCTTCTACAGTCAGCATTGCGGAAGTATGTCCTGACCAATAGTACTTCTACTTCCCCTTGGATACATTGGTAGCAACAAGCATTTTGAATACTTCAGAAAAATTGAAGTCACCCCTCCCTGACGTACGCGGTTGATTTGAGGACCGTCCTCGGCACTCGCTTTCGACCTGTCTAGTCGCACAGTTTCCTGTTGTCACGAAGTGTCAGCCCGTTTCTCGTGGTTTCTATCAAAGAACGCGCACAGGCATTCCTCGTCTGCTTTCATGCGACATGCGTTGCCGAAGACCATCGTGTTCATTGTCTTGTCGTTCCGAATTGAAATTTCCTATGCTGTGTTTTCGTGGTTCTGGTGCTTATCCTGCATCGATGTCATAGTCAAGCAAGCACTTCAAAGTTTTAAGTAACCGCTTTTTAGAAGGGATCGAGAGAAGCTGGAAGCTGCAAACGAGTGATCTGATCGATTAGTTGCGATGATTTTTCCGCCAGGGGTCGAGTTGCATAGATGTGCGTTTTTATCGTATTGTTCATTTTATTCTCTTTCCCAAGGAGAGTACTGTGCACTGCACAACGAACATGGACGGATGTACGCAGTCGGTCGCCAGGACCAGCTGTCCTGATAAGTAGTTTCTCATGTGGATTCGGTTGTTTTTTTTTCATGCAGAGAGGGGGGGGCCGGGGCTCGTTTTTCAAAAGACATATGAAAGAATTTTTATTTTTATCGAGCGAGTCAAACGAGAACTGAGCTACAGTTTACCTGTTACATGGCAGGAACTAAAAGGAGGATTGAAACAAAGTGCTATATCTTCTATCTCACCAAGCAACTTCATGTAAAGAGAAAAGCACATGAACTCCTGACCCCATAATTCTCCACAGCCAAAAAGGAAGGCGATAGAGCGCGACCCGTTTCAAACAAGAACGCACATACATTAAATCTACTTCTCTTTTTCACTGAGGCAGTGTAGGACACATCAACAAACGAATTGCATGCTTATAGACCGGCCAGACCGATACAACAAGAAAAGTAACTTTCTCCAAGTCAAGAGATAAAAAAGACATGGCAGCCGCCTCCTCTTCATCTGCACCCGTGGCTCGCAGTGCAGGAACCCAAGCAAATGTAAATGCAGACGCGCAACTGGGCGAACGCCAACCAGCGATAATCACTGCCGACAACGTCCTGGTTCGATATAAGGGAAGTTTCGAGAAATGGGGACACAAAATTGCAGACCTCGACGAGGCTCTCCTACGAGGAAAGTTGCGCAACATCGAGAAGCGAACAGTGCACAAGATGCTGGCAAGTCAGGTAAAGCGTTTGTGTCAGTCTTCGTACACCTCCCTGCGAAATAAAGTTTTTTTTGCAATTTTTGGAGCTTGCCCTCAAGGTTGGCTTTCGTTTCAGGTTCTCACGCTACAGTATGAAAAGCTAAATCAGGTGAACATTTGGTACGTCCTTGCTTCGCGGAACATCGACCGACAGCTTCGTCCCCCGCTGCCAGAAGGAGTTCGGCGATTGATCATGCAGTTTAATGAAGACAAGCGCACGAGCAACGCGCTACGGAAAGCGACTACACACGTGTTTGACAACATGCTTAGAGAAGCCCACAACAAACAGGAAGAGGGCTATCAGGCCGTTTTGAGGTACTACTTGGACAAGATACACGCCGTCGCGGCAAAGGGGGACTTTGACGAGTTCCAGATCACAGATGACGTTGCCAACGCAGCACCCAGTTTAGCGAATGGCGATCGTCCGCGAATGGATATCATCGTCGCCATGCTATCGCGCAAGGCCTTTTTCGTCACGACCGCGGACGGAAACCACGTTCGGAACGCTGTGGGGGGGCGTCAGGCTCTCCCGCTACCGTTGACCGTTAGGCTCGGGCATGGAAGTTTCGGTCACGCTGATCGCGCAGCGGACGACGTGGCGGCAAAGGTGGTTGATAGGATGTTCCGCACAACCGCGACAACGCCAGAAGGACTCACCGTAGATGCTGCAGCGGCCCCACTGTGGCAGTCTTTTAGAAAGACAATGGACGGCGCATTGAAAAAGGCAGCGGACTTTCTGGTCGAGAAACTCGCAGCGTCCGTCGCAACCGGTGTTCCAACGTTGGTGGTGACGCAGGAAGTCATGGATCAGGCACCAAAACTGCCCAACGGCGAGGCCGTCCCCTTGTCTGAGATGCAGGCAACTCGGATGCACCGGCACATGGACGACAGTTTTCTTCTGCTTGAGCTGAACCGCCGACAGAAATCGGATGGGTTCACCATCCGATACCGGAGGCGAAGCATTTACTGGTGGTCCGATGTCGAACCGCTTCCATTTACTTTGGAAGTCGGTCACTTCCCCGACGAAGAAATGGAAGATGAAGAGTCGGAAGGTGATGATGAGCAGGGTGAGGCCGAGGACGAGTGAAATCGTCAGGGCTGCCAGGATGAACGATTTTGGACTAAGAGAACAAGTCGAATCTCTATCTCTCTGAGGTGGATCACGAAATTTATTGAATGTCATCTTCTCCATGATCTTCTGCTCAATTATTAAATAAAATGTTCGATATTCCAATGAATTCCTTTTCCTGTATTACAGCAAGGAAGTCTATACATGGTTGAAAGTCGACTGACTCTCTGATGTTGCGCTCGGTTGTCTGTCATGGCACCCGGGATGTTACTTCATGCCGCAAGCGCATGGCCATCGTGTTTGTTCTCGAAGGGGTCGTGCTCTTCGTCCCAGCTTCGGAGCACAGTTGCTTACCCTGAGGCTCTTTCAGATAGGAAAGATCCGGCGTCGAGAAACCATGTATCTCGTCCTTCCCGGGGGACGGACGGGAAATGGTCTGGAAAGCAAGGTCATAACATTAAAATGAAAATCACTGCTACTGCTTAGAGGTCAAGATGAAAGGCAAGGATGGTGTTGAGGTGTTCTAGCTGTGTTGTGGCGTAGGTTATCTAAGCTCCTCGAGTTGTATCTGCATTTTAGCAAACCGGGACTGAAGGCGGGATAGGCAAAGAGAAGGAACAGCGATAGATGATAGTGCGATGCAGGAGAGTCTCACATATCAAGTTTTCATACGGTAGTACTAAGTTACCTCATTGTAGTATTACAAACAACGTAAGAGAGGAATTGGAATTGCGTGGTAGCATTCAGCAAAGGAAACTGATCGAAAGAAATTTGAAAATTTATTTCCGAAGAAATGTCCTCCGCCTCCTCATCATCCGCAGCTGGCCAGTCGGGAAACGGACCGGCGGATCCGCAGTTGGCGAACCAGCCAACAAAAATCACTGTTGATAATGTACTTATCCGCTACAAGGGGAGTTATGAAAAATGGGGCCAAAAAATTGCCGACTTGGACCGCAATCTGCTTGAAGGCCGCTTACGGAACCTCGATCAGCGAACGGTTAACAAAATGTTGGCGAGCCAGGTACGTCGTTACAAAAAATTGCTCTGTCTTCGGTCTTTACGTTTACGTTCATGAATTTGGTGAGAGTTTGGTTTTCCTCCCGTGCCTTGATGAAGTTAGTTTTACGGAGCTGATTCAAGAAGACCGAGAAAAACACGAAAAAGGTGAACATCTGGTATGTTCTTGCGACGAGGCACTTGAAGACTTCCGCGCGGCCCGCCCTTCCGGAACCAATTCGGCGGCTCGTGATTCAGTTTATTCGGGGGAGTGAAGACGGAGGGCCGCTTGTGAATCTACGGGGCGCGGGCGTCAACCCTGATGCGGTTACGTGGAGCAGATTAGTTCCAATTGCACTGGAGCGGATCACCGGGGATTACTCGGCAGTGCTCAGGTCTTACTCGGAAAAGATCCAGAGTGCGGCCAAAGCGGGGAGATTCGACAGCTTTTTGATCACCGAAGAAGTGGCGACTTCCGTGCCTGCATTAACAAACGGGGACCGACCACGAATGGACATCATCGCTAGCATGCTTGTTCAGAAAGGATTCTCTCTCCAGCGGCAAGATGGTACGATGGTAGGGTCAGGAATTATTTTGGACATCGGCGACGTTTCTCTTCCGCTCCGTATTGATCTCAGTCGTGGCGCGTGCGGCCATGCAGATAGAGACGCAGCCACCGTTGCCAGAGCTGCGGTGCAGTCCACAGGCATGGCAGGAGCCTCCCTGGTGCCTCGTACGGGAGTAGACGGTGGAGGCGCGGCGTGGAAGTCGTTTACTGCCGCCGTCACCAGGACACGGGAACAGGTTGCCGATTATCTGGTGACGCTGCTCAACAAATCCGCGGCCGAGGGTGAACCCAAGCTCGTGGTGACTCCCGAGATAATGGCGCAGGCGCCGACGTTGCCTAGTGGCAAGGACGCGCCGCTGACCCCAGAACAAACGAAGGCACTGCACCGGAATCTTCCGCCTATCGGTGTGCTGTATGACTTGACGAATCGTGAGGCCGCTGACGGGTTCACGGTACGGTACCGCGAGGGTCGCCACTGGTGGTCCTTTGGCGAACCGCTCCCGTTCACGCTGCAGGTCGGCCATTTTCCGGGCGACGATCATAGCTCCGACGGGGAAGAGGGGGAGGAAGCACAAGATCAGGACGAGTAGAGTGAACGACAACCATATCTATGGCACGATGGGAGAAGAACTTCCAAAAAAAGAACAAGAAGCACTCAGTAGATCACCGGCTTGAAAAATAAGTACTAAAGTGCCTCAGGGAAACTGTCTGCTGTTGCACTCGGATTTGCGGAAACCAAAAGTCCAACGTAAAATCGTTTTGCCATCTCGTTTGTTCGCGATCAGGGGTTTGTCGTCTCCAACCCGTCTTCGTGCAAATAAGGCCACTTCTTCATCTAGCTTTATCAAGTGGTGGAAGCATCTCTTGCTGTTTTAGATACATAAAGTAGAGTAAACAAGAGCTATCTTCGGCAAAGTGGTATGATACCATTACCGTGTAGTAAGTACGCTGCAAAGAGGAGAATGTAGTGTCTTTGTTGCGATCTTAATTGGAGATCCGTGAGTTCTATCATTTATAACACAGCATGAAGTGGATTAGAGCGATAATTGGATGGAAAAAAAACAGCGACGGACCATGATACGATGTAGGAGTGGTAATCAATAATTATAAACCCAAATTTTCACACATCAATTTCAATTTTTATTCAATAGATGATAGCTCGTATTCGCACATCGCAATAACGGAGTAGCGGTCTCACATCATACCGATATCCTGAAGACAGCTGATCGAGAGTAGATGTAAATTTTCGACGACATTATAACGTCATGTCCTCCGCCTCCTCTTCATCCGCAGCTGGCCCGTCGGGAAATGGACCCCCGGACCCGCTGCAGGCGAACAACCAGCCAATAAAAATCACCGCTGAAAACGTTCTTATCCGATACAAGGGGAGTTATGAAAAATGGGGGCAGAAGATCGCGGACCTCGATAGGGAGCTGATGGAAGGGCGCCTGCGGAAAATGGACCAGCGAACGGTCAGTAAAATGTTGGCGAGTCAGGTAATGTGGACTGAATAGTTGTAGTCTAGGTCTATGGAGTGCTTGGTTTCTTGAACTCGAATGAAATGCGAAGCAGCAGAATCCGCCAAACTTAAATCGAAAAAATATATAAAAAGGTGAACATCTGGTATGTGCTTGCCACAAGACACCTGAAGGCTGCAACGCGGCCCGCGCTTCCGGAACCGATCCGGAGGTTGGTGATTCAGTTCATGAACGAGCAGGTGGCTTTAGATCTAGCAGGTGCGAGTACGAACATTGGCTCGATCAAATGGCAAACATTGTGTCCAGTTGCGGATCAACGGATCAACAAGGATTACGAGACGGTGTTGTGCTGTTACCTTGACAAGATCCATAACGCGGCAAAAGCAGGAAAGTTCGACGAGTTTCTGATCACCGAGGAGGTGGCGCACTCGGTGCCGGCTTTGACAAACGGGGACCGACCACGCATAGATATCGTCGTTGCCATGCTCTGCCGGAAGGACTTTGCCATATCCCGGGCAGATGGCGAGCGAATCTCTCGATTCGACGTGCGGAACAGAAGATTTGGAGATCTTTCCCTTCCGCTTCGAATTGACCTCAGCCAGGGGAACTTTGGCCATGCTGATAAAGATGCCAACACCGTTGCGCGCCATGCTGTGCAGGGAACAGGCGGCCAAAATGCGGGTGTAGGGGAAGTATTGGGATATAGTAGAGGTAGCGCCTGGAAGTCGTTCACCAACACCGTAGAGAACGGGATCAAGGAGGTTGCGGATTATCTGATAGATCGTCTAGGAAAGGCTGCTGCTAAGGGTGTTGCCGAGATCGTAGTCACACCCGAGATGATGGCAGAAGCGCCGAAACTACCTAGCGGTGAGCACGTGCCGTTGAATCCGGCTCAGATGAAGGCGCTCCATCCTGCTCTCCCCCGCGGCGGGCTGCTTGATCAATTGATGCACAGGAGCGAAACAGACGGGTTCAAATTGCGGTTCCGCGAGCGGGGCCGCGACTGGTATTCCAACGGTGAGCCACTGCCTTTCACCATGCGGGTCGGTTATTTTTTTTATGGCGAAGACGAGCCTTCCGGTGAGGAGGAAGAGGAGGCAGAGGTCGAGGAAGACTGAGGCAATATCAACTAGCGCAATATCTACGAGTCCAGCCAATAAATCGCTTGCTTGCACATGCACTCGCAGCAGTATGGAAAGAACTGCCATCAGACGAAATGCAGTTGCAAAGCGAGGAGCTACCAGATTATCAGTAGTGGCGCCTCTCCTGTTGCTACTGTGTTGTTCTATTTCTATTCTAGATCGAAGCCATAGCGAGCAGCCTGTTCCCAGTGTTACCTTTCGGTTTTGAAGTATCGGTAGTAGCACATAGGAAATCGAAACGCAGCATCGGCGTAGGGCCGTTCCTGCGCACGTGAACGCAGGGGCTGTTTTGCATTGAGTTACAATGTGATGATTCGGTAAGTAGGTCTTTCCTCACGTACATACGAGCGCTGCATATCCTCTGCCTCAATTATAATCACTTTTCGGTTTTATCTGCGAGTCGGTGGAGATCGGTGCCTGTCGATGCTAATAGGCTCTGGCCTTTCGTACCCGCGTCATGATCGGTCACCACAGCAAACTGCCGGCGAGAACGAATCCTCCTCGGTTCTGCTAAAATTGTATTTCATGTCCCGCGGGCTTCGATCCGCCCGAGGCTACTTAGGCTTCTCTTGACAGTGAGTTTAAGCGATTGCCACTTGTTGTAAGTAGTCTACTTGCTTAGTGACAAAACGATAGTAGACCCGCCTCTGTGCCACTATTGTCGTGCTTACACCTACATCCTTTCTGCAAGCAAATGGCCGCCTTGTTGTCTTCTTCATCTCGCCGTCCCACAGCAGCCCCCGACCTTCTCGGCGTAGTTTCCGAAAAATCGTCAGAAAGAACAGAACCGGCGGCATATCATGAATTTGCTTCGAGTTCCAGCACCCTGCCCTTGCCAAAAATCACCGCCGACAACGTGCTGGTCCGGTTCCGGGGCGGGAGTTACGACAAATGGTTGCAAAAAGCTCAGGAGTTCGAGAAGGAGAGGTTGGAAAAGAAGTTGGAAAATCTCGACGACGCGGTGCTGAGGAATGTGAGGAACTCGCAGGTAGGATACACATATGTTGTTCATAAATTATCTTTCATCTTCATCATCAAGTGAAGTTTCCTTTCTTGCTCACAAAGTTTCTTTTGCACCATAATTACTGACCCCCGACGCCGCGTTCCTCGTCCTAGTACTCAAAACAACTGATCCGCAGGTCAATATTTGGTATGCGCTGTGCACGCGCAAAGTTCCGCGCTCCCAGCGACCCGCCCTCCCGCGAGAAATTCGATCGGCCATCTTAGCTTTCCTGCCCGCGGAGCCAACGCACGAGGTCGTGTGCAGCGGTAACAACAAAGGCGCACATCACCCCCCATGGCTCACGCTGGGGAGGTTCACTGACTTGGCCCAGGCCGAGCTGTCCAAGGACTACAAGACCGTTTTCGACTACTACATGGGCAAGGTTCGCGGGGCGGCGTTGCGGGGCAATTCCAATCGGTTCGTTATCACGCAGGCCGTAGCGGACGCGGCGCCAGGCTTGCGGTGCGGCGAGCGCCCGCGGTTGAACGTGGTCGCGTTGCTGCTGATGAAACCTATCCATAGAAAAAAAACTCCGCATTGGTGTAACCACTTTTGGATGAGCAGCCAGATCACGAATTTGAATCAGTTTTGCATGAAAGGGTGTGGTCACCGACACTGCTACTTTGCATGAAACCGAAAAGAACCCGTGGTCATGCGTGCCTGCGAGGTGAAACTGAAAACGCGTAGCAGAGATCTTCTTTTTGTATGCTGCATGTGCATCTTGTCCAGCATGCCAACTGTCATTGCCTTGCATCGTCCACAACACAAGGTTACACTTGGACACGTTTTTTCCGGCATAAAACAAGGTTTCGCAGTATCGGGACCGGACGACCAGTTGCTCAACGAGGATCAAATCATTCAGACGGCCTACGACGGACAGGAACTACATACGAGAGTGCATCTCTTCATCCCCCCTCCACTTCATTTGAAGAGCACGCAGGATAGCAACAGAATAGACGAGGGCAAGAATAGTGGCCAATCCGCATGACAAATCTTTTGGCACAAAGACTGGAGTCGTGCTGCGGGGGACCGCGGAAGTTGGCATGCAAGCAGCGAGCGCAATGCAACATCACCTAGATTTGGTATTTCGCATGACACGAAAAATGAGTAGGAGGTGGGCGTGCGAGGAAGTTCTACGTTCTCATACTCTAACCGCCGGTGAATGTGGAGCTGCACATCGGGGAGAACCACATGCAGGGCCACGAGGACCTCATATTGTGAGGAAAAGGCCCACCTTCCCATGTTGAAAAGGGACCCTTCTGAAAATTTTTGAGGCTGGTTTGTGGTCATAAACTATTTGTGTCTTGCAAGCAGGCAAGTGCCGAGGTATGCGCCGCATTATGGAGGCGATTTGGCACGCTGCTGCGCCTGCACAGCAGGCGCGTCCCATGCGAAACGGCCAAGACATAAAGCTCCCAAACAGCCCGAGAGTGGCTGTAGTGCCTTACAGCAGGACAGCCCTCAGCTGGGTGCGCACGTCTACCTAGTGTGAGGTGTTTTGTTTTTGATATCTATGGGGAGTGGGGATTTATCCCTTTGATACGTCAACCCCGTGGGCATTGCGGGCCAGGTTATGGCGAACCCCGGCCCGCTCTTTGCGGTCTTCGAAGAGACCCTCGCTCAGACGGCGAAAAAGGTGGTCGATTATTTGGTGCAGCGTCTAGAGACCGACTGCGCGGCGTACTGCATCCCTTCGCTCGATGTCACTGCTGCAGTGATGGAGAATGCACCGAAACTGCCGGATGGTCGGCCCTACCCACTGACGCCCGCGCAGGTGCGGGTTGTGCATCCGGCGTTCGGGCTGGATGGTCTCGATTTGCGATTGCGCTCGAACCGGCACTGCTTGGTACAAACCCTGCAAGACCAGGCGCGCGCGCGCGGGTTCACCTTGCGACTCCGCGAGGGCCGGCGACACGATCAAAACGGCAGGGCGCTGCCCTTTACCTTGCACGTGGGGCACTTCGAGGATATTTGAGCATGTAGCAGAAGAGCTAAACAACTTCACCTGACGACCCGGTCGTGCGGAAAGCTGGAACCGTAGTGAAACTGGTTGGATGAGGTTATTTAAGGACAGTTCATGTAATATATAACAGTCGCGCGCAGCAGGAACACGAACAGGTGACTGCAGATCTTACTGCGTTCCCCTGAATTCGGATAGGCAAATCCAAATGGAAAAACGCACCGTGAATACGATGTGCCGATCCAGACCTCATTTTTGAATTTGAAAGTTTTCCCGCTAGTTGGCAGGAGTACGATTTCGAAGCGAAAAGAATAAGACGCGTACTACAATAAGAATCAATTCCTTTTTTCGCCTCCTCCGGAAAACAGAGGATGGTCGCATTTTTTGCTGCAACACAAATCTTTCGATTGTCGTAGCCTATTTGCAAGTCTGTTGATTCGTCTTGGCTGCAATCGAGAGCGAGTCGAAAAAGAAACAAAAGAGGCGCATTTTTGTTCGACGCAAAAGGAGTTAAGCATTCACTCTATGCCGCTTCCGCTTGTGCTAGGCTGTGACAGTGCAAATGGTCAGTCTCGTATAATTGAAGAGATCCCCCTCCTCAATTGTATTGCTGCGTTCAGCTCTGGAAGATCCATAATTTAGTTCCTGGAAGAGATAGGAGCCCGCGACCGACACGTTACTCCTTTCCGACAGACTTCCATCTTCCGTTTTGATCTAATTGTTTTTTCACTAAAGGCATTTCAAATATTATCGTGTTCGTACCCCAAAGAAAGCATTCATTTGTGTTTGTTATATTCAAAGCCGCTAGAAGAAAAAGTAAATTTTCCGAAGAAACAACGTGCACCATGTCGTCCGCCTCCTCTTCATCCGCAGCTCTCCCTGCCGGAAACGGACCCGCGGAGCTGCAGCTGGCGATCCAGCCAACAAAAATCAGCGCTGAAAACGTTCTTATCCGGTACAAAGGGAGCTACGAAAAGTGGGGCCAGAAAATTGCCGACCTGGACCGGGATCTGCTCGAAGGGCGGTTACGGAACCTCGACCAGCGAACGGTTAACAAAATGCTGGCGAGTCAGGTCCTAGATATTTCTTTCAGAATATTAATAACGTCATGGCTTCGCTGCGAAGCCTTCGCCGAAGCCTTCGCAGGTAGTTTCTCTTTCTCTTCTTTCCTAAGAGAATCTGTTGCATCTTACTTGAAGACTTGAATTTCCATGGATTTGCTAACTCGACTGATGTTCTCTGCGAACAGCGTCTTCAATTATAACAGGTCAACATTTGGTGTGTACTGGCAACTCGGAATCTGACGAACCTGAGACGGTCCTTGCCAGAGGTTCTGCGGAAGAAAGTCATGCATTTCTTGGGCCAGGAGAACATCAAAATTTTAGATTGCCGAAATGCGGACTACTTTGATTCCGTCAAGATAGCGAAGTCCCAGATCGGCGTGGATTACGGCCTTGTTTTCGAGTACTACATGAAGAAAATTCTCGAAACGGCCGCGAAGGGAGACGCAACCAAATTTGCGATCACCGACGAAATCGCCGATGGTGCGCCGGCCTTGAGAAACGGGGACCGGCCGCGTCTGGATGTTGTTGTCACGATGCTTCTACGGAGAAGGTTCTACGTGTACTATGATCGTGAGCTTGAAGAGGAGATCGAAGAAGATGATCCTATCGGGGTGGAACTTGCTGCGCCGCTTTTTGTCAGCTTGGGCGAAACCGAAGACATGAGCCATATGCGCCTGTCCAGTCACGATATTGCAGACCTAGCCAGAGACGGGGGGTCAACCACCTCCAGCAGCATCAGTAGTGATGCTTTGCCTAGTAGTGGTTCGATTTGGACAGCTTTTCTAGAAACCCTGGAACGCACTCTGGCCGAAATTGTCGACTATCTTGCTCGGCGGCTCTTGGATGAGTGTGCGACGAATGGCATTCCCAAGCTCGAAGTTACCTCTGAAGTGATGCAGAATGCCCCGACGCTGCCAAACGGTGAAGCATATCCGTTGACACCCGAAGCGGTACGGGCCTTGCATCCAGGACTGGGATACAAGCACTGCTTGATGCAGCGTTTGTTTGATGCAGAGGAGGTGAAAGGTTTCACAGTCGCGCTTCGCGGCGAGCGTTGTCCTGTTTCCGGCGGAGATGCGCTCCCGTTCACCCTGCATGCTGGTTGCTTCTGGGGTAGCGATTATCCTGTTCATCACAAATTGCGGAATCAACTCTAGCAAGACTAAGAACCTGATGTCTCGACGTGCGGCTAAAACACATTCGCATTCACTTACGTCTATTTCGCAGGTCAGCTCTGAGTGAGCCTGGCATTGCCTTTGAAGATGTTGGATGTGGACTCGAATGCCGATCGTGCAAGCAGGTTCTGCGTTGGTATTGATTTGCGCTCGTGCACTACTGTTATTCATCACATCCAATCACCGATGCGCTGCAACAGCAAACCAGTTTTATTTCGGTCAAGAAAAATATTCGTTCCCGACCCGGCTCTCTTCCTGCTCACTAGACTATCATGACAAAAGCGCCCTCTTTTTATTTTCTGTTTGGCAGAGGTTTTCGTTTTTGCTTTTCCGTGGAGGCAACGTTGCTTCTCAGCTTTCATCGTTCAAGCACAGGTAATGCTCATCGGTGGTGAGTCGTGCACAGACATGATCTTCGCAACAATCATTATCATCGTTCGTTGACCTATCTGCATTTTCTGATCTGAAAACTTTGATTGCTGACGTATTCGTACCGGTCTTCATCGTCAGGGTCGTTCCCGCAGTGTCGGAAAGAAATCGTTCTTTCATCTTTACCAGCGTCCTACATCAGGGCTTGTGGCGTCGTCGGCCAGTCGAGATCATCTGATCATGTTGTCAGACGAAGTAGTGTGATCGTCAAGTTGCTTCAAGTTCGTGGACTCAAATTTTGCTTTTATGTATCGGCTTCCGTTTCGTCCAGGTGCTGGGTCGTCAACTTGAGGAGCTTACCTGTCAAATTTCTGTAAATTGAATTATTCCGAGGATGACTTTACCCCATTTACATTTTTCCATTTGTTCTGCCAAACCCTCTACAAGCCGATTTGACTACTGTTAGGTGAGTGTTTTTGTTTAAAGTAACACATCAAGAACCCTTTTGCGTTTGTTTTTCCTCCTCTTCTCTCACGTTGCTACAAGGCTCACATTTTCCGCCATGGCCTACAACTACACCGGTTACAGCGACCCGTACTCAGACCAAGGCTACTTCTACCCCCCGGAGGAGCAAGGTATTGCCGCTGGTAGTAGTCAGCATCAAGACGAAAACTACACAGATCAACCAGAACCAGCGTACACCTACACAGAAGCGCCTGCTTATGGGCATCAAACTTACCACGACAACTACTACAACGGTACGCACGCTGCGCAGCAAGACGAGGACAGCTATAACAGCTACACGAACACAAATTCCCAGGAGCAGCCTCAGTCCTACTCGTCGGAACAATGGCAGGAGCGGGTCTCTTCCTCCGACCAGTGGCAGGAGAACGCCGCGACGAACCAGTATCAGCAGTATGTGTCCAACGCCATTGACGAGAAAATAGGAGTAAGTGCTGTTGCAGGAGGAAGTAGTGCTGTCGCGGGCACCGCTGCCTATGGCGGAGTGAGTGCAGCTAGTGGCAGTACTGGGCCAGCGGCGAGTGCAGGAGCCACAGTCGCTGATAATACAGTAGGGCTAGGTAGTACGTCCGCTGGCGCAGCCGCGGCAGTGGCGGCGGATCAGACCAGCACACAAAAAGTTAACGACCCGAATAAAATGGCGGTGTCCACCCTTCAAGCGCAGCTTCTCGGGTCCTCCTCTGCTACCCAACGAGATGTAGAGACACGAGACTCCCGCGGCCCCTCTGCAGAGGACATTGCTCTTGCGGAAAAGTTCGCAGAAGACATCAACAAACAGCTCTACCAGGTTCTCCCGGAAGCGGAGGTGCTCCAAGCGAAGCAGAGCGTTGTGGGTAGGCCTGTTGCATCTGCTGGAAGTAGTGGCGAGGGACGAGCAGGGAACCTTTTGACGAAAAACGACAGGAACACCACTTCCACCACAGACCGCGGCCCAACGGCTGACGACATCGCCTTGGCGCAGAAATTTGCGGGGGATATTGCGAACGGGTACGAGCAGCAGAGAGGCCCGAGTACGGCGGATGTCGAGCTTGCAGCAAAATTCGCGGCGGAAATCAAGGCGCAGCAGGACAAGGATGGGGATATGGTACAATACTACGTTGAGTTTTTTCGTCTTTAGTTCTGTTACTCGTTTCGTGCGCGCAGGTTTCTGTTCCTGCGGAAGCAATAATTTCATTTTTTTGTTCGTCTTGCTTTTGATTTGTCTTCGACCTGCTTTTTCTTCATCGCGGACAACGAACAAACAATCTATCATCAATCTCAAAACAGCCCGTCGTTCCGCCTCTTGCTTCGGCAGCACCCGTGAACAAGCGCAATTCTGGCTTGTTGGTCCGGAAGTCCACCGGAATAGATATCCCGGCTCCTACTACTGCGCAGCAGAATGTCCTGCCGAGCACCTCCGACTTCAACCAGAATTCCAACAACTCTTCCCAGCAGGGCCGCGACTTGAACCTTGCATCCGGCGCAGCAGGCACGGCCAAGACGACACGGGGACAAATGAAAAACTCCGCCTCCGTCGCCGCAGCGTCCACCTTACCAGCGCCGATGCTTGTGCAGCAACAGCAGCAGCAGACTGCAGCACTGAGCCAAGCCGCAAAAGCGCAACTCCAGCCTCCGCCGTTTCTCCCAGGGGATAACGCTGCCTATTGGCGGAAGGAATTGATACCGGATACTATGCCGACAACATATATTGTCGCGAAAACAGGGAGAGGAACAGCATCAGCAACAACGTCCGGTATTATAGCAGGAAACTTGAACAGCAAGACAGACACGACCACCGCTCAACAAAATCAAAACAAACCCGCCTCTTTAATCCACCAGCTCCGCGAGAAGATGCAGAGCTATGAAATACAAAGAAAATACGACGCCCGGAAAGTCGATGAGCAGAAGCAGATCACGAAAGAGGTGGAGGAGGAGCTGTCCCAAAAGAAAGATCTAGCGGACTACTTGAACACAGAAGTGACCCGGTTGGAGGAAAAGCTGATCAACAACGCGTCCGACTACAAGAAACTTCTGAACGACAAAGACGAAGAAATCCAGAAGCTGCAGCAGGATTTCAAGGAGGTTCTGAAGAAAGTCTGCGACAACTTCGAAAAGGAGGCGGAAAAAGAGGTGGCGAAGATGAAAAACGAGTACGATTCGGTTATCGACCGCGCGATGAAAGACCGGGAGCGGCTGCAGAAGGAAACGGAGGAGGCGACGGTGAAGAACAAAAAGCTGGAGAAAATCACGGAAAAGCTCTGGGTGGAGTACCAGCGGCTAGAGAAGGAGTACGGCGATGAAATCAACGTGCTGGAAGAGCATGGGAAACTGCAACAGAAATCCGATACGGAATTGTACCAAAAGATTAAACAGTTGGGGCAGAAAAACTCCGACTTGGAGAACCAGCTGAATTCCGCGGTTGTCGCGAGGAAAAAACTGGAATCCGCGAAGGAGTCGAAACAAGATTACGAGAAGGATTTTGAGAAAAAGATCGAGGTGTTGAAAAACCAGCTGAAAGATAAAGACTCAGCATCCGAGGAAACAGAGAAGGAGAAGCGGAAGCTCAAACGGGAAATTGAGAATCTGAAAACCGAGAACAAGGATTTGAGTCTTGATTTGGATAAGCTTTCCAAGGCGAAAAAGAAGCTCGAAGTGGAGGTTGAGGAAAAGGAGGAACAGGTGAAGCGGGCGACGGCTCTTGCAGCTGGAGCGGGAAAGACAAAGAGTGACGAAACGAAGCCAGTTTCTGTTTCCGAAGGGGAAAAGCAGAAAATTTTGCAGGAGTTTTGTGAACAAGCCACGCTGGAGGAAATTTTGCAGAAAATTGCGGCGGCGCACGGAAAGGACGAGAAAACCGCGAAGCTAGAGGCGGAGAAACTCATGGAGAAGCTGTCTAGTTTGATGTCGAACGAAGCAAGGACGTCGGTCATCAGTCAGGACCCAGACCGACAGTCTCTCCGCTTATCCGACTTTCTCGGGTCTGTTCTGGACTCGGACATCGGGAATAATTCTGCCGTCTTTATTCAGAACGACCCGGACTCTAGAGCAGTCCCAACCGAGTATTTAGGGCGGAGCAGCAGCGTTATCGAGGATCAGAAAGCTGCCGCTGCTGCAGCGGCGGCCGCGGCGGAAGAAAAAAAGACATCGACAAATGTGAAGAAGATGGGGGGACAACAAGCTGAGGGCGACGAGAAATTCACATTCCACGCCGGAATGGAACTGGAGGAAGTGCAGCAAGCTGGCGCGGCGAAACAAGCTACTTCTGCATCTAGGAAAAAAGCGACGATAGCAGCTGATCAACAAGGTTCCCCAACTGGTTCGGACGATACCGAGACGCGGAAGGACAGCAAACCGAAAATCCCGGCGTTGGAACAGCAGCACAGCTCAGTTATGAATGCGGATGATGATGTCCTTTCCGCGGGTGTTGGTGGGGTCTCCTCGGACGAGAACGAGAAAGCCAACATGAAAGATGCAACAGGAGTAGAAGAACACGAACACCACGAATTAGACGAGCACGGCGGCTATTACGACGACACCGGGTTTTACCACGACGCCCACGGGGGTAGGTATGATGTCCAAGGGAACTACTACGACGCGAGCAACCAGTTCTATTCCGTCGAGTGGCTGCACGAGCACCATTACAAGAATTACGAGGACTATTACCAGCATGAAGAACAACACGAAGTGGATGAGAATGGCAACCCGATTGTATCACACAAAGAGGACCATGATAGTGAACAGGACAACAAGCCGGGGTCTGACCATCTACCAGAGGAGCACTCAGACTTTCCATTAAATCACGACAGCGCGGACGATGACGTCCCCGATTTGCTCCACGACAAAGACAGCGACGAGCACATTGTGCACTCGGACAACGAGTTAGGCCACGACCAGGATCCGGACCACTTCATCGAGCACTCGGGGGCGGAGGAAGAGAAACACGATAGTAGTATCATTCCGAAAGAAGAAGAAGCGGGAACCCCCGAGCAAGATGAAATGCACCACGAAACGGATCAGGACGGTGTGATCGGCGGAAAAACCAGCTCCAGTAACAATGAGGATGACGCCGAGTCCCAACTCGTCGATTACGTGTACCGATGTAGCCTCGGCCAGCAGCAGCTGCGGAAGAGCAAAATCGAGGAAATTCTCGAGCAGATCAAGACAGAAACAGGGCTGCAGAAGCCGGACAAGGAATCCGCGAAAATCGCCGTTGATGTTTGGAAAAGAAAAAGGTTCCAGAAAACTGCGATGGAGTGGGCGGACTCGCTGCCGAGCAAGCACGGCGAGATCCAGATCGCGATAGATTTCATGCGGGAGACGCAAAACGAGGTGTTTAAGGAACATGGGGAGAAAGCTCTTCGGTTTCAGTACTACGCGGAGCCGCCGAGTGGGTTTTCGTCTGGCGCTGATAACGTGTTGGCTTTAGACGGCGCGATGTTGCACCCGTTTCAGGAGGAGGATCATGTTCTTCAAAAAGGAGAAGACGAGGATCATGTTCATGAGGATTATTTTGGTTCTCTATCCGAATTCGGGTTGTCGCCGGAACACCCGAAGACGACTGGTGCAACAGCGGGAACAAGTGTAGTCCAGCAAAAGAAAATGAAGAACGACACAACTCCGCGACTACAAAAATCTCCCCAGACCCCGATGCAAAAAGCGGACAACTCAGCGTCGGTTTCAGAGAGTGTAGAAGCTGCATCATCTTCATCGAGTAGCTCCGCTTCGAGCTTCAAAGATACAATAAACCGCGATAGCCAAAATAATTTCCCCGGCAGAATTAAGCTCGACAGCATCCTGGCACCGGTGAAAAGGAAACTTTTGGAAAAAAAGTCAAAAACATCCTCGTCCGCGAACAAGAACAGCAGGGCAAATAATGCGACAAAAACCGGGAAGCAGATAGACGCGCAGATCATGAAGTGGGCGATGGAATCCACACCGGACGAGTCAAAGACTTTTTCCGACAATGAGATTGTCACACGGGAAGACCGTTTCGGCCTCGATAAACAAGATTCCAGCCGGAATGGGTCGGTGGTGTGGGGTATTGGAAAAGACGACGATCTTTCCCAGTCGTTTGACTTCAATAAGCAAGAGGATGAACAAAATTATGACCATAACGATAACCAAATTAGCGGCACTGGCACGAATTCCTTCGTCGATTATCAAACGAAGCTTCTCGGGTCAAGAGACGTTTTGGCGCAGACGCAGCTCGAGAAAAATAGCAACTTCGACGAAATCGAGATAGACTACTCCGCGTGGGGAAATAAGGAGCAAATAGCATCGGAGCGGAGTTCCAAGAACGTTGAGGAAGCGGAGGAAAAGGGTGAGAAAAGTGAATACTCGAAGATTCAGCATCCGGCGCTGAAGAAATTTCTGCTCGAAAATAAGCAAAACCTAGACGCACCGTGGTGGAAAAAGGGCAGTAAGTCCGACGAAAGCGAGCAAAGCTCAAATTTCGGATCCGGAAGGCCGCAAGGAGCTGTCGGAAGTACTAGTACTGGCGGAGCAGCAGCGCTGGTGAAGCCAAAGCTCAAGCTCACCCTTCCGTCCTCCGCGGCCGGCGCGCACCCCCGAGGGATGCGAGCACCAGCAGGAACGACCGGAACAATAAAAGATAACCGGAACAACAACTACAGCAGAAGCCAAAACCAGCCGCGGGGAAGTGGCGCTGAGCAGCAAGGAGACAAGTCCTTCCTAAACAGCATTCTCTCAGGCCCTTTCGACTGGTTTTCCGGGTCCGAAAATCACTCACACAGGAGCAACGGCGACGGGCCTGGGAAGGGGAAGAGCAACAGTCAAAAACCTGCAATCCCGAAATTGAAAAGCTTTCCCGTGGATGGAAAGCTACGGAAAATGTAAAAATAGGTACTACCCCAATAAACCTTCAGTCTGAGGAAAATCGATGCGATTTTTTGTAAAATGACCTCTACATAGGCATTCATGGATGCATTTTTTGTATGTACCGAACACGAATTGCAGTATGTCACTTTCACACCTTGGTTTTTGTACGTACGAATTTTGCAACTTCCCAAAACATGCTCTGCCCAATAGTTTTACCCTGGATCTTCAACGGCACATGCAGAAAGACATACGCGAACGCAAGAAGATCTTGTTGAAAAACAGCTGGTGTAGCCGCATTGGCTTCATTAAAAGATCGCTAACCTAACTCTTTCTACCCGTATTTTCCCCGTGACTGAACTTCCAAGGATGAAGATAGCCGAACAACTTTGTACTGAATTATTTCCAGGAGAAGTAAGAGGTTTTACCCATCTATCAGTCACCAACACCACCATATAAAGGCAAAGTCCGCAGCAGCATTCAATTTGATTGCGCGGGCAGCATTATGTGCGACCAACTCTTGTTCTTAGAGTCTTCAAACGAGGACGCGACTACGAAGATCCTCTCTGTTCTTGAGCTCCTACACCTGTTGACTGCGTCAGCATCAAGATTTCTGATCTCCCCGTCGATGCACAGGATGACTATCTACCATAGCATCCTGGTGCACAATCGTCGTTGCAAATTTTCCATGTGAAGTGTGCAGCCTGACGAACCTGCTCGGCCTCACTTGATGTCAATGTGGTATGCTCAGCATGAGGGGCTGCAAGAGCTCCAGCTCCTGCTCGACACGTATTTCTGAGTTGATGTTTATGTGGCCGCTGCAGACCTTATTTCTTCAAGCTCTTCAGAGTTTGTCTAGTTTGTGGCCGCGGCTGCGCATCGAGCACATCTCTGATCTTCGTACTCCTTTAGAATTGATACTCTTATTGATAGCTACACAAGATAGCTCCAAAAAGGACCTAAAATTCGTATGTGCTTCCGGTACTACTGGTTTTTCCTAAGATACTTGTAGCAAGCAACATCGCGGTCGTATGTGTTTCATACTTGCTGGCGCTAATAGTATTTTCTCCACATGCTACTTGAAAATGTACCATTGATTCGTACTGCGCAGCGACAATAGATTTTCGGAATATGAAGCAGTACTAGGACGAGGACCAAATTAGAAATGAACAGCATTTTCAAGACGTTGGTCTGATTTTCTTGTGTGCTTTAGGAAAAACTCAGCAATGACTCTAGGAATTTCACAAATTCTCGTACTTCTAAGCAAGTAAAACATTGTCACTGCTAGAACATCATAAACATAAAGATACGAAATTTTAGTTATCGAAGTCGAGTTAGATTTTGAATCTCGGAAGAGCCAGAGACGACGTTTAACCGTTTCTCTTTCACCTCCCGCTGAAATTAACACCAGTCAAAAAAATAGAAATCATGGAGAACAAGTTTTCGGCCTCTCGTGGCAAAAAAACGGGCTCCGCACCGTCCCGGAAAGTGGGGAAAGATACGAAAGCTGGGATATGGATTGCAAAAATGTCTGGGTCTGGAAAATTGCAACTTGTAATGCTGTCTTTGGATTCCAAAAAAATCTGTATTGCATGACCAGCAAAAGGAGTCCAGTTTGTGCTACGCGGAGAGGGTATTTCTCATGCGGGATACGCACCAGAAATCCCTCTCAAAATCTGTCATGCTAGGCCATGCATTACAGGCATAATGTGTCACGCAAAATATGCATGAAAAACCTGGCACTCTTCCAGACCCAGACACTTTTACATTTGATATGGGAAGAAGAAGGACAACAAGGCTATGAAGGTACTAGACCACGACTCCGGTCGTGAACCAGCGAAAAACGATGGTGTCCACCTTGGCAAGGACAAGGACAGCGACCTTGTCAGCCTCATGAACAGCAACAACGATGAAGAAGAGGAGGATAGTGATATTGTCCCCACGGGGGGCAGCATGGCTGGGGCAGCTTTAATATCCTCCACGACCCACAGCAAGGAGACCGTGAACTTGAACCCGACAGCGTCGAAATCTTCGCTAGTATCAGGCTCCGTTTCGAGGACGTCCAAAAGTGCTGCAAATCAGCAGACAGAAGCAGCTTCCGCGTCTGGTTTGATGATGCCTCAACATCTTCAGGATAACAAGAACCCCTCATCTGGCATCGCGCAGCAGCTACAAGGTGCTAGTTCATCTTCCAGCAGCGCGATGAACCGCGGCGGTTGTGAGCAAGAGGTGGAGCGCCGGAACTTCGAGAAGCTACTGAGCCACAATGAGGACAGTTACAACTTCAGTTTGCTAGAGGACTTAGAGAACACAAACTTGCCAATAAAGACCATGAAGAAACAAGCTGCACAAACAGGAACTACAGTGACCGCGGCGAACAACAACAAGCGGAAAAGGTCGAGATCAAATTCCATCGTCGGAACAGCATTAAATTCAAATAAGTCGCTTCTGGAAGAGCAGAAAGCGTGTTTGAAAAGGTTGTGCGAGATGAGCAAGCCCGAATCGGAGCTCCGGTGGTGGCTTACGAGGAACACGAAAAAGGATTTGAAGCGCAGGGTTTTCGTGAACAGCGAGTATGCCACGGAGTTACTGGATTTCGTTTTGGAAAACTACGAGATCGACCTCAACCAGCCGGACCACCGGGGTCAGGGGCTCTTCTTCTACATCTGCCACTACGGAAATTTACCGATGGTGAAGCTGTGCGTGGAGAAATTCAACGCTCGATTTATGACCTGCTCAAGCGATACAATCTCAAACGTTGCAATAGAATTTGGAAATTTGTGATGCAAGAAGTGCATGATGTAGCCAAGTCTCATAGGACTGCGCATGACAAGTTCCGAAGTCCCAAACCGCACTACAATCTGCCGAAACTTGTGTTGCAGAAAGTGGAGTGGTCTGCGAGTCTGTCATGCTCATTATGCAAGACAAATTCCAGATTCTATTGTAAAGTTTGAGATTGTAACGTTTGAGCAGGCCATACGATTCGATAGTTACGACACAAAGTTCTTGGCGACGCACCGCGGCGTGCAGTTCGACCGCAACCCGATGCACTACGGCTTCCTCAACTACGACTACGGGTTTGAACTCGCGCCGTTTTTGCTGGAGAAAGCGGTGGAGCACAAAAAACTGACGGGGAAAAATCTGCTTTACGACAGCACGAACACAGTATGAAAGTGCACAACTCCCCCTCCCCCTCATTTGTCATGCAAAATGCCTAATTTACGCCTTGGCTCTTGGCAATGGTTGCATCACAAGTTCTAGCAGCCCAAATAGTACTACAATCCTGCCCAAACTTGTCATGCAAAACCGGTAATCTTGCTGACGCTTGTATTGCTGTTCATGCAATACAAATGAGGGGGAGGGGGAGTTGTGCACTTTCATACACAGTGTCGTACTTTCTCTTGGCCATGACGCACGGGCAAAAGGCGCTGGATTTCGCCGGGAGGCAGGAAAGCTTGAGGTATATGGCCTGCTTGTTGTTCTCTCAACATGTGCGTTTGACATATTGACTGTGAACCGTGGTCCTCGCACCTTGTTGGCGTAAGTACTTTTTTTCTTTATGTGATTGATGTGCAGCACTCTCGTTCTTCATGTCTGTGCGGATGAGAGACACGAGCTGCGGGCGTCAGTAGATTAGATACTTAGAAGCCGGATGTTGCGGCAACTCCTGTGTAAATGATCGATTACAACATAAAAACCCCAACAGGTGGCCGGATTTCTACCAGCTGCTTCATTTTTTCGGGGAATTCCGGAACCCGGACGGCACCGACGAGAACGAAACTCTCTCGGACGCATCTGCCCTGGAAAAGCGGAAGAAAATTCGCGAGCAGGCTTTTTTCCTTCTCTTGAAACCGATGATCGAGCATGATTTGAAGGTGGCGCACGAAACCATTTACTGCAATAACAATCTGCAAAACGTCGCGAAGCTGCTCCTGGCGAAGCACAACAAGGAAATGAACAGGAAAAACACGAAAATGATGAGCATTGCTGGTGCGGGTGCTGACGCAGTGAAAATGATTGCAAATACAACATCTTCTTCGTCCTTCGCCGACCAGATGGAGCTCAGTAGCGGCAGCTCCGCTTCCGCAAAAGAGCTCCCGAAGAGCACCACAGTCGTGTCCGATGGAAGGTTCGGAGTGGATCAGAAGCGGCTACTGTTCACGATTTTGCTCCAGCACGAAATGCCCCCCACGCAGAGCGGGGAGAATTTCAAACTCTTCCACATGATGAGTGAAGACGAAGTTGCGGACTACAGATCGAAAGATTATTACTTGCCGAACGAGTACTGCCCAGACTCGGAGTTCGGAAAAAAGCTGTGGCAGGAGGTGACGCAGCTTTTTCTGGACGAAAACGAGTGTGGGCACAGGAGCACTGTGAGGAAGGAAAATTCATCTTCTAGTGCTGCTTCATCTCCTGCTTCCGCACCGGAGAGCTCTCCGCCGATGAATGCAATGGGGCGGTCCACGTCGTGTTCATCTTCATCAGGACAGGCAGGTGATAGAAATACGCAAAGCAACTACAAAAGCCTCGAAGATTTCAAGATGACCGCCGGAGATGCTGGCCGCCTACTTGCCGAGGAGGAATTGGAGGAGCAGCGGAGAACCCAGCTGCAACAGGCCCGGAAGCGCCGCAGGAAGCACTGTTACCGCTACAACAACACTTACGACAACCCGTCGCAGCTCCCCACCGACCGGGCGACTTGTCTCTGCGGCTTGCCGAGCACGAGATCGGGGATTTTCCCCTCGAAGTTTAAGTACCCCGAGACCAACATTTCCGACTATGTCTTGCCGGAATCGCAGCGGCTGGTGCCTCTGTTTGCGTGCAAGTTTTTTCGGAAGGAGGACTACAGCAAAAGTTGCTTGCACTTGATCGCTTTCTTGAACCGGATGCTGTTGCGGTTGTTCGATGTGACGGATTCGCCGGGGAACCTAAAAACGATTTTCTCCGCTCACATCTCTAACGGGCAATCTCTCTCGGTGGACCGATACAAGCTGTTGCTCGTGAAAGCGCCGGATCTGTGCAAGGTGCGGTACCTGGCGGCGTCGAATCCGCTGTACCCGAATTATGGGCTGCTTGAAGCGGCGGGAACAACAGCTGGGGCTGCATCATCAAATCAGGCGTTAACTGGAAATTATGGGGGCGGGACCTCCAATAAACTAATATCCCAACCACCTTTGAAGCGGACCCGGTCTGCGAACGCGACGGCGCAGAATCACGCGGAGAATTTTGCGTGGCAGACCGTGATATGAAATGCAAAAGTGTCTGGGTCTGGAAGATTCCGAGATTTGCCATGCTGATCTGGTATGACTCTGAAATCTGTATTGCGTGGCCACGAAGAGCTCCGCTTGCCTGTCATGCAAAAATGCAGTTTCTCATGCGGAGTACGCAACGCAGAACCACGGAAAAACTTGTCATGCTGGGCTGCGCATTGCAGTGTGCTCACTATACTCTTTCTTGCATCACAAATTTCCAGACCGAGACATATTTGCACTTGATACGTGAATCCGGTGACCTTCCAGGTGGAGCCGACCCGGGTGATGTTTTTCGCGAGCAACGTGGACCAAGTGATCGAGGAACAGACCGCGCTTGGGCATTTCCAAACCACAGGGACGACGAGCGCCGGGAACAGCAAGAGCTCGTCGTCCGGAATGTTGAACAGTACAACAACTTCTTGTGAGCAGAAGGAGAAGTGCACCGTGAGCGACTACAAACAGGTGATGACGACCTGGAAGAAGGCGTTCAACCAGCAGATTGCGACGGTGTGCCTGCCCGCGTTTCATGTGTGTAAATGGTACCATTTGAAGTGGCTGCTGAAGGCGTTTCCGACGCAAGATTTGTATACCAGCTTCGCGATGGTGCAGTTCGGGCACACGATGCACTTCCCGGTCCTCCACTGGACGCTGTTCCACGGGGTCCAGCGCTTCGAGCCGGAGCTGTTGTTCAAGTGCTGGAAACCGAACGACAAAGCCATGGTCGCGGCCAACGCCTGGGTGACGACAAATCAGGTAAGCCCTCGGAATCAACATGTGACGGCTACTACTTCAAGAGTTGTAGGAGGAGTTCTTGCACCAGCAGCTCCTGGTGGGGGCGAAATAAACTCATCTAGTACAACTGCGGCGGCAAAGCAACTAGGAGTTCTTGTGCAGCAAAACAAGCACTTATCCAGGAAAAAAAGTGTGTAAGTGTAACTTTCTTTGAGAAACAGCATCACAAATTTGCTCTACATGACAGAGAAAACCTGTCATGCGTGGCTTGTAAGGGAAAACACACGTGAAAAGAGGACTTCACGGCTGTCTGGCATGACAGGCGTAACTCTGTTGCATGTTCTGCAACACAAATTTACACTTACACAGTTTTTTTCTTGCATAGCACTACCTTCCGCTCCACGACGACGAGCGGTTTTACCCGCAGAAGGCCCACCTAGCGAAGATTTCCGCCCTGCTGAAGGAAATGAACATCAACTACCGCGCTCCCGACGGCGCGACGCCGGTGTTTTCCGCGTTGCGGTCGCTGATCAACCTGGGTTCCGGGAATTTTTTCATCCCCCGAGACTTCGGGATCACGGGGGAAATCGGGTTGGAGGGCATCGTATAAAATGCAAATATGTCTGGGTCTGGAAGATTCTAAACTTGTGATGCTGCATTTGGATTCCATAAAAATCTGTATTGCATGAGCAGCAAAGGGAATGCAATTTTTGCTACGCGGAGAGGGCGTTTGTCATGCGGAATAGGCAACATCAAGAAGCCCTCAAAAGATCTGTGATGCTAGGGCATGCATCACAGACATCATGGCTCATGCAAAACGTGCGTGACAAGTCTCAGAATCTTCCAGACCCAGACATATTTGCAATGCATACATCGTGAAATTGGTCCTCTCCAACGCGGTCTGGACTCTGGCGCAGAACCGGCACCCGCCGGCGAAGAAGGTATCCTGTGCAAAAGTATCGTACTCGTAGTAATTGCTATCGTGCATGACAAATATCCCTTTTTAGGTGAAATAGCATTACAAATTGCAGTTTATTTCTTCTTGAAAAAATTTGTGATGCAATTTCTACTACTAGTACGATACTTTTGCAATGCATAGAAGGAAGGGAAGTGCAACGATTTTCTCGCGACTCTGGACCAAAACGAGAAAACGATCGGGAAGTGCTACGTCTCCGACCTGCACGCCCTGCTGGAGCACGAGTTGCCGCAGATTTGGGACACAGCACGGAAGAAAATTCTCGACTACTATTCGGAAGGGAGGAGATTCATGACTACGACGACAAAAAATTCTTCTTCTAGAAGAGATGCTGGCCACGTCGAACAAAACTTCTACAACAGCAGCACAAAATGCAGGAGTAAGAGCAGCTCGCCGGAGCAGCAGAGAACTACCGATGCTGGTGACATCATGATGGACAACAGCGTCTTACTGGTCGACCACACGTCGACCCCAATGGACATTGATATAGGAGCAACTGGAGGTTCTTGTAGTTCTACAGGATTAAAAAGCGGCTCAAAGATGAACAACAAGAACGCGAAGGCGTCGGTTTGTTCCTCCCGCAACACGTCTGAAGGAGGGGCGAAAAGGAGAAAGAAACAACTAGCGGCGAATCATAATCGGAAAAGGTCCTGCTCTGTCGAATCCCAACCAAAAGGGCACCAGGATAACAACTCTATGATCGCTGGACCGGACCACCCACACCAGCATCCCAGCAACGGGAAACAACTGGAGCTCCGCCCAGTGACAGTGTTGAACAAAAAACCAGAAAAAAAGAAAAAATTCAACTACGACGACAACTCGTTCCTCACCGAACTGAAAGACGGGCTGCTCTCGTTGAAAACTGCCCTGCCAAGCTCCACCAACTTGGAACGGCCGGTGAAACTGTTTGACAACCTGAAGAATCTGTCCATCGGCGCGCCGCCGCTCGTCGGCTCCGTTCCGGGCATGAAGGGCGGAACTTTGCTGCACATGGTGGTGCGGGAGCTGAATTACTATCTTTGTGTCGACAGCCGGAAGATGGAGAATTTTTACAACAGCATATTACAATGAAAAATGCCCCCACCCCCGAACTTCAAAGCATTTGTATTGCAAACCTTTCCAAATGAAACATTCGCCCTCTTGCGTGTATCAGCATCACAGATTTCCGATCGTGAATAGCAAAAATTTGTATTGCAAAAGATCCGAGCAAGAGCGGTGCTTGTCATGCAAGCGATGCGAAACACGACTAGAATCTGCATCAGAAAGATTCATACTCCTTTCATGCATGACAAAAAGTTTTCATTTGGAAACTTCGCATCACAAATTTTTGCAATTTCAGGGGTGGGGGGCATTTTTCACTGTGATACAGCAGTCGGAACCTGAAGTCCAGGAAGAAGTGCGTGGCGGCAGTGAAGTGGCTCTTGGAGGAGGAAAATTTGGAACTCTTCATATGGATTGTAAAAATGTCTGGGTCTGGAAGAATGCAAGATTTGTGATGCAGATTTTCCATGACCCATGAGGTCTGGAATGCGAGACCCAGCATGACAGATTCTCTGAGGTCTCTATCATGCCTTTCCTGCATGAGAAGGCCCCTCTCAACTTGGTCAAAAGCGGACAGCTTTTGGTACTCACGCAACACAGATTTTTGCATCATTTAGATTTAGCATGACAAGGTCTAATCTTCCAGACCCAGACACTTTTGCATTTGATACTTCAGACTCGATCACCAAACGGGGCGATCGTGTTTCTTCCATGCCGTGGAAAAGGATGCGGTATCGCAAGAAAAAACTGTTTTACTGTGAAGTTGTGATGCAGAAAATGGAACGCAGAACTACTTGTCTTGCTACACCTGCAAGACATTGGATTTTGAAGCGTCTTTTCCCTTGGGAAGCGCGCATGACAGATTTTCAGTGTCATGTGTAACAAACTTGTGATGCAGATCTTGCAAAATCATCACAGTGAAACAGTTTTTTCGTGGGATATGCGGTGGAAGTGATGCAGTATTTGTTCGACTTCTGCGGACGGAATCAAAAAGGAGAGCAGCAGTACGAGGATCGGGACCGCGTCCTCACCCCGCCTCTGCTCCCCCCGGACGACATGAAAAAGTGCCTCATCGGCCCCTGCGGCGGGATCCGAACGAACGCGGCAACCACGATTCACACGTTTGGCTTCGAGCCCATCACCGTGATGGAAAAGGAAACGGATCTGGAGTGGCCCTGCGACGAGTGGCTGCTGAGCCCGGACACCTTGGAACTCATCTACAAGTACCGCGCCGGGCTGCCTCTGCTTTTGGACCGGGATGTAAAAAAGTTGAAGAAGCAGGTGGCGATGGAACAGGAGGAGAAGCGGAGAAACACTGTAATTAAAGCCGCCGAGGTCGTGGGAGTCGAAGTCGAAGGAGAGATGAACAAAGGAGCAAAGCAATCCCAACCACTGCAAGGAGAATCAGCAGGAGCAGCAGCAGCACCAAAACAAGTACTATCGGCAGGAGTCGTTCATGAACCAGTGCAACAGGCAGCAGGAGTAGAACTGCAAGATCGAGACAACGAGGATCCGAGTATGATTAGAATCAAGGAAGAACCAGTTTCCTCCGACGAGGAATGCGAGAAGGTGGCGGTGGAACAGAAAGTGAAAGATTTCCTCACCCACCAGCACGAACAGACCTTCCAACAGCGTCTTGCGGCCAATTACTTCGGGTTCGAGACCCCGAAGAACTTGACAAATGGTAGGAGTAAAGAGCAGAATAAAGCAACTTTCCACAATAATGCACGGGCGGGACCTGCTTTTGATCTTCAAGAGAACGGTCAGAACGGAATCGAGGGAGCAGCAGGCGAGCAACAAGCAGGCATAATTCCCATCGTCAACCACGCAGAAGAAGCGAAAAAAAAGTTCACGAAAGCACAGCTGTTTCTCGTGAATCAAATCGACCGGTCGGAGCATTTCTGCTACACGCCGATTCTCCATGCCATCGAGGAGAACAACGACGCCGCGGTGCAGTGGCTGCTGCAGCACGGCGCGATTTTACCCGCGGGCTTGCCGCAGGCGAGTGAGCGGAATGCTTTTGAGATCAAGTTTCTGATGGAGCACGGGATCGACCGTTATGAGAGTGCACAACTGCCCCTCCCCCTCATTTGTTTGGCATAAACAGCAATACAAGCGTCGGCAAGAATGCAGTTTTTGCATGACAATTATAAATTCGCCCAGGATTGTAGTGGTGTTTGAGGGTCCAGAATTTGTCATGTAAAAAGTGCCAAGGGGCAAAGGGTGGATTTGGTATTATGCATTACAAATGAGGGGGAGGGGGAGTTGTGTATTCTCATAACCGCGATGCGATGTACACGAACCTGTGGCCGGAGGACGGCGCCACCCGGGAGGACGGAGACAGCGAGTTTTATGTATCAAATGCAAATATGTCTGGGTCTGGAAGAGTCATGCTGCTTCTGCATGACACAGAAGGTCTGGCATGGAAGCTCTAGCGTCACAGGTTTCGAGAAGCTTCCGCAATGCCGAATCCGCATGACAAATGCCCACTTAGGTGACAGAAAGTGGGCAGCTTTTGCTGCCTCTGCATGACAGATTTTTATGCGTTGTGAAATGCGCATCACAAGTTTACTTTCTTCCAGACCCAGACATATTTGCAATGCATATTATGATGATTTCGACGATGATTTTTCAGACGATAGTTCGGGCGATGAAGACCAGGATGATAACGATCATGCCCCAGACAACAACTCCGGCGGAGCCGGAGCTGGTCCTGGTGGTCCACCTTCTGGCGCTGGGGACGAAGATGAAGGGAACGACCACGGACCAGAGCCAGACAACAGCGAGGGGAGGGATCAACAACAGCATCCTGACAGCGATAAAAAAGGCGGCAATGAAAAATCTAACCCGGGGGATAAAAACGAGGACGGGGCGGGCGATCGAGGTGGCAGGGAGGGGCAAGATGGTGGTGGAAGTAGAAAAAGCAGCGAGAAAGATGAGAACATGTTGAACACCAGCGGTGAGCAGGAGTGCGAACAGAAGAGAAGAAAAGCCGGTGACGCTGCAGAACAAAGACGGGCCGCGGCGGCCTTGACGGAACACAAGAACGAGGGGGACGAGCAGGATAAGATTAGCAGTGATGTCGTCGAGAAGAGGGTGGCTCTGAAGATGAACATCGATAATGTTGACGACACGCTGACGCTTCAGAAGGAAGACCTTTCCGATGAAGACAGCAGCGACTTTTCATCCGATGAAAGCAGCAGCTCGGTCAGCAGCGGCTCTTCGTCGTGTTCCTCCGAGGAAGACAGCAGCTCGGTCAGCAGTTACTTTTCATCCGACGAAGATGCCGATGAAAACCTCGCAAAGGACCACGTTGAGAAAGAGGAGACTTGTGAAAAACGGTTCACAGAACTACCGCAGATAATAATTCCTGACAGCAAAAACCGACCTGCCCGGATGGACACCTACATTGAGCGGCCCCCTCGATTTTTAGGACAACTTCAAGGAGCCGCGTTGAATGCAAAAACAACTTCTGCGATAAGATTTGAAGAGGACCGCGACGCTGCTTTTGCGCTACCTGGAGCTACAGCCGCCGTGCCGTGGTCGTCCGATTCGTCGTCGGATGATAGCGATTCGGATCTTGACTCAACCACGAACGACGATGTTGATGACTCTGCTTGTCGTTTCAATCGGTCAACATTGCGACCGGAGGTAGCTGAAGCGCGAAGTCATTTCGAACGATTCAAGAAGAGAAACGATCTGTGGCATCAAGGTGAGCAACCGAAAGAGCAGAACATCAAGGCTAGCCACGCGATGAAAAACAGTTCTGCCTTAGACCCCAGCGGCCTGACAGGACTCGACAAGGACAGTGATCCTCCAATCCCAGTGCCGATTTTGTCTTCTTGCACGACAACTCTGGTGTCGCAGCAACAAGATCCCGTTGGTATCTCCGTCCCCAAAGTTGTAGCGACACCTGTACACGAACACGAATTCGAATGTGTAGCTCGACATGAAGAACCGAAGCTACAGCCGGACCAGCCTGCAACCTGCCTGTGGATGAGCAAAACTTTCACGAGCTTCCAGCCGCCATTGAGAATAGGCTTAGAAAAAGAATTGCTGCCAACATGTGTCAAGCCCCGATGCCGCGATGGCCAGGACGATTTGGAGCCTCTCGATATCGCGAACGTACCCACCTGCGCCGCCGCGAGCGATCTGAATTTGGCGAACTACGAGCTCGCGGCTTTGGAAAGCGAAAGTAGCCCAGAGGAGGACGACACCGACAGTAATTATTCGGAGGAGCGTCTTCAGGGTCGTCGGCCAAGCATTGATGCAGCAAAGGACCACGACATCAGTGTGTCGCCTTGCAAAGGTGAAGATGATCCTGGGATTGACAGTAGGAGCACTACGGCGGACGAGAGTCCGCCTGCGGACGATGGCGAGGAAGATTTATTTCTCGTCGGAGAGTCGGAGTCCTCCTCTGAAAGGGAAAGACCCTCTGTCGGCGTAGAAGATGTGAAGAAGTTCACGGTCATGGAGGATGTTTTGTCCGCGGTGGACCATCAACCAACTATGCAACCCACAGGCGAACGAGAGGAAGACTGCAACAAGACTTTATTCGACGATATTGTGGAAGACTGCAAGATGAACACGACTGTACATGATGTACTCGACGACCAGTATAATATCGACCTTGATGTGTATCTTCAACCGGAGCAGCAGTGCGTCGTCGCGAAAGAGTACGAGCTAAGGCAACTTGATCACGTTGCCCCCGACGTGTTGAGCCGAGTAGAACCGGAGCTCAAGCAGAGTCGCGATCAAGAACCGCAGCAAATAGAAAAAGAGCAGAAAATATTAGATGCCGCGGCCCTACAGGAACAGGAACAGGAGGAGCCTTCTGAACAGGAGCCTCTTGTGATCATCGAGCCCGAGGAGCCTCTCCTCCCCTTCTCACACACCGCGTTCCAGCCACAAGTTCTTGAGGACACCAGCTTTTTAGATGCGAATTATCGTCGACACCAAGACCTTCACTCTACGTCGCTGCAGGGTAAAAATCAACAAACTAACAACAATACTGCCAACAACAACTCTGCTGCACAAGAACCGTCACCGTCCGGCCAAGCGGAGGACAATCAAAACCCAAGTTCATCCCCGCCGCACGACGCCGATCCGATTTTGGAAGACGAAGCGAGTCCGCAGAAGGACCCAACCAAGCATCGACCGGTGGAGCACCGGTTGTGGGAAACGCGGTTGGTGCACCAGCACGGCTCCATCGCTGACGCGCCGAGCCACACGAGGTGGCTGATAGAATTTTTTGATCCGAAGGAGCCAGAGGTCACCATCCCATACGGCAGTATCGAGTACGACGCTTTCTTAACCTACGCCTTCAAATACGCGGGACTGCAGATGGGGTGGCCGGAAACAGCGGAATACAGTAAGGAAATTATGGAGGAGGAGAACATGCGCGGGCACATGCAAGGGCATCGGTGGGCGAGCAAGGAGGACGAGGCAGACCAGGACAAGAGCCATGGGGTTTTAATTTTGGATGAGTATAATACAACGCGGAATGGCGGAGGCGGTAGGGGTAGGGAAGCGAGGCGCCAAGCGGCGGAAGGAAGGAGCAGGGAGCTGAGGAGTGACATCGAAGGGAACAGCAGTAATCGTCTTGGGGACGTCCACCTCGAGGGAAGCATCAATGATAGTGCAGCTGGTCCTCAGATGCTGCCGCCGCCGAGCACTACGACCTACACGACGAACGATATCAATTTTCCGCCCGACCAGATAGCGGAAGCAAACGATGATCCGATGGGACCTGCTGCGGGGAGAGTCCATGCCGCTGGAACAAGTATCAACGAAATCACACAAGCTATTTCTTCGATGGAGTTGCCGCTTGAACCGGCTGCAGGAGCTACACCGGGGGCAAATGTACAACGACGTGTAGGAGGGCGAGGGGCCCACGACAACGCGGACATCGTAGAAGAAGAGCCGGAGGCACTAGATCAGGAGCGCGCAGACGATTCTGCGGGGGCTGGGAGTGGAGACCACGACCAAACCAATGCAGTGGAATCGTCGGGAGGTCGTGACACCGGGGTCGAGAGAATAAACAGCAGCGCTGGAGGAGATTTTGCGCCTGCTGCGGCACAAGATGAAGTTGAAGTGGGAGGAATTTCTGCACTTGTTCCCGCGGATTTTGATGTTAGTAATTCTCGTACCAGTCAGCAGAAGATTAACCTTTCTACGACGGCACCAGATGAACCAGCACATCAGTCGTCAGTGCTAGCGAAGCCTCAGGAGGCGGGGATCGTCGAGCAGGGTGGTCGTGGCACAAATCAAAATAGTACGACTGAAAATATTAACGAAGGCCGCGTACTAGAGGGTGCTGAAGTGGATGAAAAGAAGAACAACTACGATGACAAAGAGAGAACCGCTATCGCACGAGGGGAACAACAAGAAGACGGAAAGAGCTCTCCCGCAAACTCGTTGGAAGTGAACGATTCTCCAATGGTGATTAAGTCACCAGATTTGATGAAGAATCTACTTCCGCACAACAATAACAAAAGGAGGAGCACTGCAGCAGCTGCTGGGCGGAAGAACAAAGACGAGAATAAGGAGAATCAGTGGCAAGGCAGTAGTTTTTCTACCAAGGAACAACCAGTGCATCTGAATCGACAGAAGGAGGCTCACGATAGTACGGTGAATTTAGCGGGAGATCTTTACAGAGTTAAAGTTGTAGAAGTACAAAACGAAGATGGAGAAGGACAACAAACGAACAAAGCAAAGAATTGCAAGAAGCCGAAAATGAACAACAAAAAGCCGCCTGCCCTTCTTGAGGAACATGAAAAAGAAGTTTTGAGTGGTGAAAATAGAGATCGAAACACAAAGAAGATTGAGAAACGGAAAAGCCGTGCACGTGCTAGCGAAGATGCCGGCTTCATGTTGAACAAATCGTCGAAGCACAATATTAGCAAAGGAGCCTCATCCTCTTCAGCCCGGGTCGTTAAACGAGGACAAGAAGAACCTGCAGACGATGGTACGAAAATAACTGGGGAACAGCAAACAGCAGAAGACGATCAACAGGCTATTTTTCAAGGTGCTGGCAGCAGCTCTGTGAAAGGCAAGAATGCACCAGCGCAGAGCAGCAGCACTGCTGCAGGAGGAGCGAGCGCGCCGAAGGCTGCTGCAGGTAAATATGAAATTTTTCTTTGAAAAAAAACATGAATTAATGGCGTTGAGTGTCTTTTATCGGGTTGTAGATTTGGATTTGGCTGTTTTGTTTATTTTGAAACTCATGGATGCGTTTTTTTTTGTTCTTAGAAGGAGAAATGCTTATTTGACCGGGGCTGAACTAAATTTGTACTAAAATCAGGCTCCACTGCAAAGCGGCGACGAAAAGCGTAAAAGTGTGCTTAGGTTGTGGTAAGCGTAAGCATTCCACCTACCGATGGCGACGAAAATCATCACGCAGGATTGGGTTAGTACTGGCGAGAGGGAAAGATATTCATCGAGATGGGGATGAAGTTGTGGAGGATTCTTTTTGACGACATGCAAATGAAGTACAACATCATGACATCGACATTCATAAAAAAAACATGACAAGAAAAGCGAACGACACAGAGACTTTTTGATATCCATCTTAATCTAGAAAAGTACAACTCAGTGCCGGAAAGAACGAAGCCGTCTTTCGGACACTTTCTGCCTTGCTGTTCTTCCGAGATCATTATATCGGCTGATCAGATGCAGATCAGCATCAAGATGAACATGAAACGATGAAGATCTCCGCTTAGTATGACCCTAATTGTCAGGCATGATGTGACATGCACGATTATGATGAAATGAAGAGGATGAGAATTAAAAACTCCTTTTGCCTTTCCCTGATTCAAAATTTCGCTCCCACCTGATTCATCAAATGGATGGTTTTCGCGCTGCGCGTTTCTCACACGGGCACAAAGATAAGATCTCGATATCATTGCCGGCCTCTGCCGCGTATTGTGCCTGCTCCTCTGATGAAATCGATTTATGCGAACAGAATTTGACCCTTTCCGCCTTCAGGTTGCTGAATTTTGTCTAAACTAGGTTTAGATTTTTTACTACCTACACCCTATCCTCATTGGATCGTTTTTCTGCTTTTCTTTATTCTATACGAAAGAAAGACCAGAAAATGTCGAACCCGACCGTTGTCTTCGATACCACGGAGGGCCAGTTCGAGGCCGAAATCTTCGTTAGCGAGATGCCGGTGACCGCGTCCAACTTTCTGGACCTGTGCGAAATATCCTCTGCAAAAGCATCGCACTCGTACAGTTATAGCAGTTATGCTACACAAATCTCCTTCTCAAGGCAAATCCGCATTACAAATTTGATTTTGTAATGCTAATCCAATTTGTCTTGCAATTTATACTACTAGTCCGATACTTTTGCAATCCATACGAAACGGGATTCTACAACGGGATCCACTTCCACCGCGTCATCCCTTTATCAAGTGTAAAGATGTCTGGGTCTGGAAGAATGCAAACCTGTGATGCACCCTTCAGAACACAGAAAAATCTCTCATGCATGGGTATCAAAAGCTGCCCACTTTCTGTCACCAAAGTGGGGGATTTGTGATGCAGATTCGGCATTGCGGAAGTTTCTCGAAACCTGTAATGCTAGAGCTTCCATGCCAAACCTTCTGTGTCATGCAAAAACAGCATGACTCTTCCAGACCCAGACATTTTTACATTTGATACCCCTCGTTCATGAACCAGTTTGGCTGCCCCTTCGCCAAGAACCCGAAGGCCCCGAACGCCGGAACCGGGGGCCCGCCGCCGGGCTCCAAGTTTACCATCCGTGACGGAACGGGCAAGGTATCAGTTGAAATAATAACAAGTATTATTTCTGAAATCCTCTTTTATTAGTTTTTTTTAGCCCTGTGCGCGATGTAGATGTTTCGGTTTCTCAAATGAATGATGCAGGGCGCATTTCATGATCCCCGCTCTCGCACCGGAGTCAATCTTCTATGTTGCAAAATACTATGGGACGATAAAAACCACCTGTAAAAATCCGTTGTACTAGGTCGTCCAGCGCGACAACCGCGAGGGGTGCATCCCGGACGAATTCGCTGCCAAGATCACCAACGCTCCGGGAATATGAACTGCAAAAGTATCGTACTCGTATACATGCATTACAGATTTCCTCAGCATGAGAAATAAAATTCGTCATGCTGATTTACCTGAAGAAAAAGATTTGTAATGCATGACTGCGATACGAGTGCGATACTTTTGCACAGGATAGGGAACGCTCTCCATGGCCAACACCGGTTCGCCGAACAGCGGCGGTTCCCAGTTTTTCATCAACGTGGCCGATAACAACTTTCTGGACTTCTTTACCCCGGGAGAATCCAAGCACCCGGTCTTCGGCCGGATCACCAAGGGGATGGACTTGGTCACGAAAATCTCCCAGGTCCAGACCCGCGACGACTGCCCGGTCAAGCCCATCATGATGAAGTCGATCACGATCAAGTAAACGAGCCATTGTGTGCTTGATAGTGACGTCTGCTCTGCTTGTAGAAGTTTTCTTCTGCTGCGGGAAGGATTTTCAACAAAAATCCTTCTGGAATGTACTTGCTTCGTTGACGCTTGCAGCTATGCCTATCAGACGTCGAGTCAGTAGTTTCACCAATCTGATCGCTTAAGTACGATCTTCATGATCTTCACTGCAGATTGAGAAGTATCTTTTATACGTATTTCAGGCTTTGAGTATCATGTTCATGCTTTCCGGCTCTTGACTATGCATCGAAAAAAGGTTTACTATCCTCGAAGAACCAACTTCGGATCTAGGGGACGGGATCATTTATCAAATTTTAGAGTGGTCAGACCTACACCTGGACAGCCTGGAAAACGACAGCAGCAGAAGGTCTATCCGCAACACTAGAGACGTTCCGTTTACGGTTACGTCTCAATGAAATGCAACACGATGACAAAGCTAATTGTAATTTCCAAAGACAAAAAAGGAAAGCGCTCGTGATCTAAGACTGTTCAAGCTGATGGTGAGGCACGTCATGATGTATGTCCCGCCGCGCCTTGCCATCACTGTCGTAGTCGTGTAACTGCCTGCAGGTGTCTGTGTCTTATCTTCGTCCGTTCTCTTCTCGTCTGGTTTTCGTATTGCATATTGATTATTGAAATCTCGTCAAGTTTGTTTCGTGCAAATCGTATCAGTGTCTTCGTTTTCGTTCGTCCGACGAAATTTTCGTCTCGCCGAAGTGGCGCGCCACGTTTGAAGCAAGTACTGTTTTTAGCCTGATTTTTGATTGTTATTCCTTCTGCTCGGGAACGAATTATCTCTGTGATTTATTATATGTGCTGCAGCTGAGGTACATCTACATTGAAACTGAATTTGAGAAGTCCGCTCAATGCAACAGTTCTGAGTGTTGTCACACTTCATTCGCGTTTGTTTCGTTTATTGTCACTTCATTTTCCACCCCTATTTCATTTCCTCTGCGTGCATCTTAAGTAATCTTCACCTGCCGATTAAGTAAGTTAACCCATTTTCAGTGTCGGGGCACGCTTGTGCCGCTCTTGCGCACGGTAGCTCATCGCAAAATGTTCGCTCGCGTCGCTTTCTCAGTGGCGGCCTTCGCAGTGCCGGAACTGTTTGACGTGCAGGCGGTGAAGGTGAAAAGAAGGTATGAATCTTGCTTGATATTGACATGTGGCGGTGAAGACAGGAGCATTCCTACAAAAGATCTAAATCAAAAATGAAGCCGAGCAACTCTAGTTGCTTGTACAAAGACACACTATGTATACAATCTTTGCGGTCCTCGCTGCCAGTGCCAGTTGGCCACCAATTCCAAGCCAAAATTACAGCGAAGTGCGCCGATTTGTTCTCCTTCGTAATATCCAACTGTAGAATTATCTACCATTTTCCAGGTACTACGAGTCTCCCCTCGCGATGGAGCAGGAGCACGACGGAACGAATGCTGAACCGACCCGAACATCACTACTGGCGAAGATCGCAAAGGAGAACAACTCCGACGATTGGAAGAGGCCAAAAGCGTTTGCGAGGAGGGAGGTATTTTTAGAAACGTCGTCAGCTGAAGTAGATCATCAACAAGTAGGGACGAAGTTCCTCCAAGTTGGGTCCACCTCTACTCGCAAGACGACCAGGGAAACCACGCAGGTGTCGGAAGATAAGAGCAAGGTGGTACTCAGCCACGCATCCTCATCAACCTCTCAAGAACGACGTCGGGCAAGAAGTACTTCTACCCAGCGTCGGAGGTTGCTCCGCGCGCAAACGGAGCAGGAGATGGAGTTTCGCATGAAGTTTGGGGATGACATGCTGTCCATTGTGCTCTCGATTATCGGCTCGGTTGTGGTGTGCATTCTGATGAACACGGTAGTGGTACCGCTCAGCTGTGGTTCCAACGCTGCCGTCTGCAATCCGTGGAAATTCGAGGGGCCTGGCTGCTGTTGCGACCTGAACAAGAAAGCCCCGGCTCCGGCCGTCAAAGTCGAGGAGGCGCCGAAAAAAGAAGAGAAAAAAGCAGGCTTCAACTTTTAGGCAGATTCAGATATGATGTGGCTCCTTGATGACATGCAAGCGCCACGATTGTAGTAATTACGCGAACCTAGTAGGAGCAAATAAGCGGTCTGTCTGAGGCAGCACCAAACGTACGTTGTCACAACGAAATCTTACAGAACCGCTTTACTCGCATCGAGCCATCCAGGTTGGTGCCGTCACCTTCTAGGAGATTTTGGTGTAGTTAGCGGATCTATACTAGCCCAAATTTAACTTTTTCGTTCCCCCCCCTTTTTATTTTCTTGCAGTCTAATTCTAAATCTAAACGTTGAGTGCCGCTAGTCTGTGTCGAAGACGGTAGGAAAAACAAGAAACTGTAGCCTTGCATGGAAATGTACAAAGAGTTGCAAATAAGAAGCTACGTGCTGCGTGTGCTCCGGTCTTGTTACCAAACAGCTTCGAGGAGTAGGCTATGTGAATTTTTTGGCATCAATTTATTTTACCAAAGACGGCTCGATTTGGCTTGTGGCGGTAGCCAGGGCGTAAAATTAGCTGACAGGCCAATCGGAGGCTGAATGTTTTCTGCTTTACACGAAAACCAAAGTGGGTAGCCCCCATGCGTATCCTGTACAGGCACCATAGAACACGGCAAACAAGTTCTTTCGCTTTCCCTGGATTCTATGACACGAGAGCTTCAGGCTGACATCCAGGTGTGGTCTCGTAAGAAAACTATCCTACACTGGCAGTGGCCGTGGTAGACGGCGCCCAAGGGTGGTGGATTTGCGCTGCGGATAAGTACTTACTCACTCCCTCGCGATGTTCTTATTTTCCTGAAAAATCGTTTGCTATTAGTCTGACAAAACATCCTCCTTTTCGTCCACGTATCCGTATCGCCTCTTCGAGGACGAGAAGATTCTGTATTCAATTTGGAAATATGAAAGGGAACGTACGAGGACCCAGCAGTTCTTCCAGTGATTTAAGAACTTGAAGCGTTTTATATATAATTTTGCAGAACTTCTTGTTGCGGACAGGGACGACATTCATCGTGGAGAGCGCAGTCTGTCGCGTGTCAAGTAGGCACGAGACTGGATGATCGTAACGAGACTGGTTTGTTTCCGTGTCCCGTTGCCCCAGTGCGGTCGTGGTGGTCCTAGTTTTTTTCTTCTCGACGGTGCGCTCTTGTTTGCAAACAAGGTCTTCCTGTAGTTGTTCCTCCCTGATTTCCGGCAGGTCACGTCGTCGAGTCTCGTTCGAGCGTAATGTAGTAGTTGCCTTTAAAAGAACATTGACATACATCATCGCTTTGTTTCACCATGGCAGCTTTGGCAGCTTTCGCTTCTAACGACATCACCAATGCGGGTAGTACAGAGCAGGACCAGGAAGTAGGGGTAAGAACGAGAAGAACACCACTTGCTTGGCATCTTCAAGTTGTAGGGCCGCGATGTTGGCAAGCAGTGAGTGCAGAAGATCTTCGGCAAGAGCTACATGGTCGCACCGGTCCCGCACCACGACAGATGCGCGGAATGAACCTTCATAAATGCGCGAAATTTTTGCGCAGCGCGAGCAGGAAGAGGTGACGATGACGTGTGGTAAAGTAGGGACGACGAGAGAAAGTGGAGCGGGAATTCTTGCACGTCCTTGTGTCTTCACTTAGTCCGTTGAACTAAGTACCCAGGAAGGCTGTGTAGTGCCAGTTCGTCTTGTAGAAAAGAACTACGTTTCTTCATGGGCGGCTGCGTCAGCTACGTGAAGCGCCGCGTCCGGCGCCGGCTCCGGCCAGGCGAGGAGGCTGAGCATCAGTACTTGGGGCAAAACTTCGATGATGGAATCGCGCTCGAACAAGGCGGGGGAGCGCTCGCTGGGCACCAAAACCAGCAGACTATTGGGACAAGACCGGGTGCTGGTCTCGTGACCCGCAGCGCGACCTTGACCTCCCGGTTAACAGCGGCGAACAATATGAATAACCGGAACAGTCAAAACACTAACCCCAATCAGTTCAAATCCGTCGACGAGCTGGTTTCCTCCGGTATCAAAGAAGCGCAGCTGGCCATCGAGATGTCCGGCCGGGGTAAGAGGAAACAAGCGGCCAAGCACCAGCAGAAGGCGCGAGAGTTGTTGCAGCTAGCCTTGGTGAAAGGACAGAACCCGCACCTGAAATTCCACTTGCAAGCCGTGCTACAGAAACTGGGCGTGGTTGACCTGGAATGGGCGAGCATCTCAAACTATGCAACCTTGCAAAAGTGTCGTAGTACCTATAGGCCAGGATTTCACCAACTTCCGCATTTTCTACAAATGCCATTTTTTTCTTTTAGAACCTTGAGCCTGAATATTTGGAGGAAATTTGTGTATGCGATTTCTCCTAGTATTGCGATACCTGTTTTGCAATGCATACGAACCAACAGAACACCCTGAGTTTGGTGAACAACACGTCCTCTACTCAAGGCGGACTAATGAGCAGCGGTTCCAGCACCTCTCCTATTGCAAGAAAGAACTGTTTCACTGTGAACTTGTGATGCAGAGAATGGAGCACAGAACGATTTATCTTGCTACACCTGCAAGACATTGGATTTCTTAGCGTGTTTTCCCCTGGGAAGCACGCATGGCAAATTTTCTGTGTCATAAAAATATGTAACAAACTTGTGATGCAGATCTTGCAAGATCATCACAGTGAAACAGTTTTTTCGTGGGATATCTCCCCCTGGGGAGTTAATGATGTTGCCCAATAACGCACGCAACAGCGCGATGTCGCCGTTCGGCACGACCACGACAGGGATTTTGCCAAACGACGACGGAACGAGCAACAATCCGATGATGCTTGAGGACATAAATCTGATGGACGACGACCAAAATTCCTCGGATGGGGAGGCCAGTATTGCGTACGAGCAGTTGCGGTTTACCGAAAGGGGCCTGCTGGACGACTACGATCTAGATTTTTCCACCGAGGATTTGTTCAATGAGGGGAGCAGCGTCAGCAGTGAAAATGTGAGGGACAACAACATCAAGTCCTCGCAGATGATAGGCGATCGTAATTTGGGAGCGGCTGCGAGTAACACAACGCCTGCAAGCAGCATAGCTGGAGCTGGAGGGATGATGTTGAACAATGCCTCCGCGCCATCTGGAGGTCCACAACAGAACAAGAAAAGCAAGAAGAAGAAAATCGCAGGAAGCGCAGCTGTGTCATCCTCATCACATCGCAATACTAGCAACAACTCGAGTTTAAGCAGTCCCCTAGCTCTTACCGCGTCGGCCGCCAGTCCGCACTTGGGAAACGCAACAGCGGTTGGCAGCGGACAGAACATTAACGCATCTTCAAATACGACTTCCAGCAATGTCAGCTCCCCGATGATGCTGCATCAACAGCAAGTGACGATGAGGAATATCTATGGACATGGAAGATATTATGTCTGGGTCTGGAAAAATGCATCAAGCTCGTGACGCTAACTCGCGATTACACAAGATATTGTTCTTTCCCAATTCTTGCCACGCAAACAGCGAACTCGTCCTCATGCAGAATTATAGGCATTGAGAAGCGGCCGCGGCCGGAAAACCTGTGATGCTTCCAGGCAGCCATCTGCATGATGCAGAAGCTACGTGACAGGCTTGTGCACTTTTCCAGACCCAGACACGAATTTGCATTTGATGTCAGCAAGAGGGAAAGCAACAGCACCAACCTCTTCCCGGCGTCTTCCTCTGTGTCTTCCGCCGCCTCCTCACCACAATACGCATTGCAAAAGTATCGTATCTAGTAAGAGCATTACAAGACTATCTATGTCCAATGCTGGTTCGCTTACGTTAACAAAAAAGCGGATCTGCATATGTTGCACGACTTGCATTTAGACAAGTGTGTCGATGCTTTTGCATTGCATATGCAACAGCGGAAAGCAAAACCCGGCGGGGCGAGTACAACTACAGGCGCGAGTCTTATGTTTCCCCCGGGAGCTGCTGGTCCACCTGGAACAACAATACCCGGGCCACACCAGCACCAGGCAACATCTGCCGCAGCGGTAGGTCTCCTTACTTCTGGAGGAGGTCCTGGTAGCATTAACCCAGCAGTGCCCCCTGTTGTGGGGACGAGTTCTAGTACAACTACAGCATCCATTACTGGCCAAGACGGGGGCGCGGCGAGTTCTTCACAGATCGGGACTTCCATCAACAATCCGGCTTTGGCGGGGACCAACGTGAACTTGTATTTGATTCAAGAGCTAAAGAAGCTCCAGGGACAACTAGAGGAGGAACGGAACCAGCACGAACAGGAGAAATCGCAGTACGAGCACAAACTCTCGCGAGCGCAGAACGTCGCGGAACAGCTCCACGAGCGCCTGAAGGGTAGAACCAGCAGTGGAGGAGGGGCGACGTCGTCCAGCACGACAACCCCTGGTGGTGTACCACAACCGTTGCAACGGACGGGATCCGTGCCGGGGGCGATCAGTACTTCTATCCAAATGGTGCACCAGCAGCAGACGAGAGCGCAGTCGTCTTCTTCGTCCTCGACGACAAATGCAGCAGCTGCACAAAATCGCCAGCAGATTTTGCAGCAACAGCACACGCAGGGAGCGCAGCAGAGTTTATTGCACAATGTAGGGACAACAAATAACAAGAGTAGCGCAGGAGGAGGTGGTCCACCGCCTCTATTAGCGGCGGGACCTACAGGAGCTGCAACATCAGGAGCCTCCAGGGGGCCAGGGCCGCCGCAGCTAGTGCAGCACAGCCTAGTAGGAGGCCCAGCAGCCGCTCCCGGACAGCCAATGCAGCAGGCGCAGCTGAACAGGTCCGCTTCCAACCCAACGCTGCTTCTGCAACCTGGCGGGCACCACCAGGGACCTGGACCGCCACCGCAAGTCCCGATGAACATGCTGCAGCAGCAGTTCACCCCCACACTGCAACCCGCAGTGTCGTCAACTTCCGCGCCGCAAGGTCCTCCGCAGGTGCTCCTAGGCACCGCCGGGCCACCTGCTCCTGCAGTCGCGTCCTCGTCCATAATCCCTGCGGCCTCGTCGCAGCTACTACAGAGCCCGGGTTCGAAGCCCTTGACGGCGTCCAAAATTCCACCGAACATCGCCGCACAGCAACAGCAGAAAATGCTCGCAAAAGCTGCCGCGACGGCCGCAACCCCGCCGGCCTTGCTGGTGTCCACCTCTGGGGTCGGGGGCGCGGTACCACCGTCCGCGACCGGTCAACCTCCCAACATGAGTTCCCAACAACCTCCGCCCGCGGTCGTGCACCAAAGCAAAAACCCGTTCGCGCCGCAGCCGCAGCCCGACATCGTGCTCAGCGTGAAGGTGTTGAACGGCGTAGATCGGGAGGAGCAGGCGTTCTTTCAGCTGCCGCTATCGCAATCTTCCTCGGAAAAACACTTCTTCTATCTGCTCGACCAATTGTGCCAATCGAGGGTCGGGTGCGCAGTCACGCAGCTGCAGTGGGTACTTAAGTAGTTACTTGCTTTCTTGTACCAAGGAGCTGAGCTGACGCTTTTAATACACCGACCACTACTTTCAACATTCTGAGTAGTTGTAGCGCCCCTCAGTTCTGTCGTTTGTCTGTATGCGATGCTCCAATGACTATCTTTCTACGGCGCCAAAAAAAATTGCAAAATATTAAATCCAAATCGAAATAAATCAGATGCATCCTACGACTGGTGAGCTGAAGCAGCCCGATGTTGCAATGATTGAGGAAATCTTCGGCGAGACGAACAGCCGCAACCCGATGCTGATCCTGTACACAATGGTCCAGACCCCGGCGGGGGAACTCCCGGTCCTACCGAAGCTGCGGTTGAAGAAGATGGATCCGTCGACCGTGGACGTGATGGAGCGCGCGGGCAAGGAGCTGGACAAGTTGCTCATCACGCTGGAGACTTCGAAGCTGC
>JACKZZ010005012.1_pt1 | contig 60671 bp, 59 predicted proteins | sample 8027871 | NCBI WGS metagenome assembly JACKZZ01 (sample SAMN15724774, study PRJNA655200) | protist metagenome | isolation source: fluorescence activated cell sorting (FACS) single amplified genomes of... | place: USA: West Boothbay Harbor, Gulf of Maine | collected 2000-07-19
CAGGTGCTGGTGCCTCGGTCTCTGCCACTGGTGCTGGAGCAGGTGCTTCAGCCTGTGGTGCTGGTGCTGGAGCTGGAGCAGGCGCAGTTGCTACTGGTGCAGTTGCTACTGGCGCAGTAGTTTTCTGCTGTGCTGTCTGACCTGGTGCTGGTGCCGCTGTGGCTGGAACATCAATGCCATAGGGCTTGTAGAAGTTACCCCAACGCTCTGGGTCATACAGTTCACCATCAACACTTGCCTCAAACATCTGTGAAATCACAGCATAATGCTCTGCTGTTGGACGGGCTGGCATGTAGTCTTTGAGATCATACAAGCCATGTTGCTCAATAGCCGCAAGCTCTGTCTCGTCCAGACTGCGCTCACGTCGCGCCCAGGAACTAGTGGTATAGTCTGCGTGACCATCACCCTTGGTAGTCTTGGTCAGTCTGAAGTCTGTGCCGTTCACATAGTCTGTGGGCAAATGCTCCATGTCAGGATCCATGAGTGCTGACTTAATGATCTGGAAGATTTGTGGACCAATAATGAAACGCCTAATAGGATTCTCTGGTGCTTCCTCCTCCATGGGGTTGCTACTTACATAGCCCTGGAAAATATATGATCGTTTCTTCCAGTACTTGCCAGCCTGTTGCTTGAGCGTGTCGTCCTTGTACCAGGGACGTACTTCAGTGAGCACAGGACAGGTGTCGCCGTAAATCTCACCACAGGGTACCTGTACGGTCACTTTTCTCTGCTCTGCTGGGCTGACACCTGCCACACCTGGGAACTCTAAGCGAATAATATTTCGCTCAGTCCAGAAGAATGTGTTGTCAGGATCACCATCAGGCAGGAAACGCATGGTTGCAGTAGAGCCTTCTGGGATGTTCCAGAAAGGGTACATTGCGTTATCGCCTTGGAATTTGGATTTGTTCGAGTCTTGCTTGGGCTCCATGGATTGGAGTTTTGCGCGGATTTCTGCTAAAGTTGCCATTGTTTTATGCCTCTTGTGTATGCCAATGTTTTATGCCATCGTTTGGGATAATTTTATCCCTATGCCATAGTCTAATGCCTAGATCAGGATATGTCAAGAAATAAACCTATATTTCTTTAGGGACTCTCTTGGATTCCCTCCTGAACAAATTTATTTATCAGATATCATAAAAAAGCCCGGCAAAACCGGGCTCTTTTATTCTGGGTACTTTTAAATTAGTATTGTTGACCTGCTGAATTATTTCTAGCTTCAGTCAAATCACCCACATCTGTGGCATTGCCATCTGACGCAAATGGGAACTTGTCGATTGTGTTGGTATTGGCAGGAGCACTTCCACCTGATGTGTATCCACTAGCAGTGCTTGACTGCCCAGCACTTCTATATCTAGTCTGTGACAAATCACCCACATCTGTGGCATTGGCATCTGACGCAAATGGGAATTTGTCGATTGTGTTGACATTACCAGTTGCAGATTCACCACCCGATGTGTATCCACTGGTACTACTCGATTGTCCTCCTGCACTGTATCTAGCCACTGTCAAGTCACCCACATCTGTGGCATTGGCATCTGACGCAAATGGGAATTTGTCGATTGTGTTGGTATATGGATCACCACCCGATGTGTATCCACTTGCTGAAGACGATTGTCCTGCTACATAGTATGTAGCCACTGTCAAATCACCTACATCAGTTGCATTGCCATCTGACGAAAATGGGAAGTTATCGATTGTGTCGGCCCGTCCAGGTGAAGAATCACCACCCGATGTGTATCCACTGGTACTACTCGATTGTCCTGCTACACGGCTTCTAGCTACTGTCAAATCACCTACATCAGTTGCATTGCCATCTGACGAAAATGGGAATTTATCGATTGTGTTATCAAAGCCAGTACCATAACCACCAGATGTATATCCACTATCGGATGATGATTGGCCGGCCACCTGGGATCTCGCCACTAACAAATCGCCCACATCTGTGGCATTGGCATCTGACGAAAATGGGAATTTATCGATTGTATTGACATTGGATGGCGCGCCGCCACCTGATGTGTATCCATAGTTGCTGCCCTGGAATGAATAGCTAGGGCTAGGTGATCCACCTGGTGGTGTTAAACTTACACCCCCTGAAATACTTACGCCGCCTGTGATTGTAAAACCCATTTGTTATCCCCATAAAAGTTACCATTATTTATCCATGTTAGCAAGAAACTTATTAAATAACTTAAACACAGGAGGTCCCAATGGCCAAGAAAAAATCCAAAAACACAGAATTATCAACATATGAAAATGTTGTTAACGAACTTGCTATTAGTGATCGTGACAACTTTAAAGTGCCCATGAGCAAGGTATTCGGAGCAGGTTCTCTGGCAAAGACAGAAAGCTTTGGTGGCAGAACGCTTGCGGAAAATACTGCCATGGTTGATCAGGCTCTGGCCAATACTTCGGAACTTCAGAATATCTGGAACCGTAGCCATAGTCAGTGGGATTGGAAGCATCTCAATCTACACTATCACGGCGACTTTAAAAATGTCAGACAGATCAGCGCAGAAATCAATCGCAAAAAGTCTGCTCTGAACGAAGCGAAGTGGAAGCATGTAAAATCAGAAGTAGAAGTACAAAAACTTCAGGAACAGCTCCTTAATGATGATCTGGGCCACTGGGAAAAGATTGAATTGCAAATTGATCTTGCTGAAAAGCAGGAGGGTTTGGCAGATGGTGCTGTTTATATCGAAGGCGCCATGAAGGATATCCTGGCACTCAATGAGATCTATGATGAGTACAAAAACAAATTTGACGGATTCACAGAGGAAGATTTTGAACTTGAGGAAGGCAAGAGTCACTTGAAGAGAAGTCTGGTACAATGTATCCGTGATATCAGACAGTCTGGGAGCATTACCAAAGGTGAGCAGGAATATCTGGAACAGATTGGCGTTAACCCCAGTAAAATGCAGATGCGAATCAGAGAATATGTTCAGGACGAGGCCACTGCTGACACCTGGGATGCAAGTTTGTTGCATGAATTTGTAAACAACGTCACAGACGAGTTGATAGACAATCTGCAAGTAGACAAAGTCAAAATGGATCTCATGGGCTTTAAACATGAGCACAATCCAGAGCTTACTCACAAGCCAGAGGTAGCAAAGAAATTGGAGAACAAAACAGATGAGTAATGTAGCTGAATCCTTTCAGGACAATCGTTATATCTATCTGAGTAATGTTATTACTTCAGAACAAGCAAGTGCTATGTCAGATTCTATGTTTGATATGTATAACAATGGTCAGACCGAAAAGGATGAGCAATGTCCACTCAGTGATAGTGTTTACAATGCGCCAATGCTGGATGAATTATTACACAGACTTTGTGCGCCACTCAGTAAGCAATTGGAATTAGAACTCGAGCCTGCTTATTGCTATGCCAGAATTTATCGCAAAGGTGAGGTTTTAGAAGCTCATACTGACAGACCAGCGTGTGAAATATCAGGCACCATGACACTTGCGCACGATGCAGGCAGTCCAATATGGCCCATATACATGGGCAAGGATACCACAGACAATGTGGGCTCACAGGTAAAAATTAATGTGGGTGACTTGTTAATGTATCATGGCTGTGAACTCAATCATTGGCGACCAGAATACAAGGGGGAATGGCAAACACAGGTATTTTTCCACTATGTCAGAAAGAACGGTGAGTATAGCGAACATGCTGGAGACCAAGCCAGAATGAATCAATCCAAACCCAAAAATAATGTTACTAGTTTAAACAAGGGAGTAACCAGTTTAAATAAATCCACAACAGTACTGGAAACAAATAACAAGCAAGTAGAGGAAGACGCAGGTATTACTGCACCTGTACAAAAAAGTCTGAGTCGCTGGATTTACCAGATAGGACATCATGACAATGTTTTCCCAGGCATTGCCACATTGCATGATTTAGACAAAGGCATGGGTTTTACACCAGAGGAATGTCAAAGAATTATTAGTGCTTATGAGTCAGATTATAGTAGCAAAGCAACCATAGGCGGCCAGAACAAGGGCGAACTTAACGAAGAAATTCGCAAAGTAGATGAATACAACATTGATCTCAACACAGAAAACACCTGGATATTTGAAAGAATTGGCAAAGCAGTGAGTTTAGTCAATGCTGATTATTATAAGTTTGAATTATCAGGTATTGTGCATGGTTTAAGTTTGCTGAAATACACTGGATCGGACAAAAGCCACTATACCTGGCACACTGATACGGGGGACGGGCCCAGCAGTTGCAGAAAAATTTCCATAAGTATTCCCCTGAGTGCACCTGAAGATTATGAGGGTGGCGATTTAATTGTAAACACCAACGGCGTGGAAAACACTGCACATAAAACTCAGGGTAGTTTAACTATGTTCCCAAGCTTCTGCATGCACACAGTGACACCAGTCACAGCAGGAGAGCGTTGGGTAATTGTAGTATGGGTTAACGGACCCAGATTCAAATAATATATTTTACTCACAAAAAAGCGGGCCTAGGCCCGCTTTTATTTTGACTATAAAATATTAGTACTGATGGCCGCCGACATGTTGTCTAGATTGTGTAAGAGTACCAACATTGGATGCATTACCATCGCTAGAAAATGAGAAATTTACTATTTTATTACCGGCACTGCCACCACCACTTAATTGTACTCCACCTGAAATTTGAATGGGCACTTTTTATCTCCTATTTTAATATTGAAAATTGATTTATAAAACTTTCATAATGAGTTTCAGAATCAATTACACTTACTTGCTCTGAAACATTATTGGCCTGGGAAATACAGCTTTTTACAGTGCCCATTTCAAACTCTGACAACTGACCATCTTCTGTGATTTTGGTACCGCATGTCTTAAGAAAAGCTCCCAGAGTGTTATCTTCGCAACAACGACTTAATTGACTAACATAGTGGCCCAGCTGAATCTTGGGTGTTTCATATTCAACTAAATCTTCTGACATCATTTCCTTGATATTTTTAAATGACTCAGAGGCAATTGCACTTTGGATATGACTTTCATATGCTGCTTGGCGACCCATTGCTCTGCGGATGCTTTCCATGGCATTACTCACACGATCATCAAAATGTGTTTCAGTAAATGCCGCACGAAACTGTTCTTCTTCACCCAGCATTTCAGTCTGACTGCGTGATACAATAGTTTCTGATTCTGTGGCGTAGGTTTTTAATTTAGACAATCTTTCAAAAGTTTCACGAATATGTATCACATTGTCCACGGCCAAATTAACATAATCTGTATTGGACTCATTGACCAAACTATTTCTGCGCACGTACCTCACAAACTCACTGAGTTGTCTGTGCTCTGTGGCCATCTGCTGTATAGCACTGCCTACTGAATCATGCATCTCACCGCCTTCCTGAATGTGTCTGGCCATGGCTCTGGCTGCTTTAAGATTATTTTCATTCATCTTAAACTGCTCGCCGCCCCTGCGAATATAGATACTCTCAATGTGACGGCTTCTAGCGCCACGGCTTTCCTCATTCACTGGCTTGCTATGCTTAACCACTAACTTTACATTTTCCAGGGTCTGATAACTTGATTTGCTTGTGCCTGTCATGGCACCAAAGCCTTCCATTACGTCATTCACATCTTGCTCCTTACTTGCTTCTATGTCTGGTCCTTCGCCACGTGGCGATATTTTCTTTTCAAATCTACGATAATCAAAGTTAAGCAAATTATCATTGGACAAATTTTTAAGCATTGTGCGCGTAACCTGATCTTCCACATCTTCACGAGTTTTGAGTTCAATGGTTTGACTATCCTGATTGTATCGCACAAGAATATTAGGCTCTGGCACTGCAAATCTAGTAGCTTGTGATGGGTCCAGGGTAAGATTGCCTTCACGATCGTAATTTTTGACCATGAATCCCTGACCTTTTAAAATATTGTGTATTTTTTTACCAACTAAATTTGCATCTATCATACAACTATTTATCTAATTTAAAAAATTATGGGCAATGGCTCCTCGTCGATATCAGTGCCCATTTTGATACCTTTGTGCATGACATTGTAAACTTCCTCTTCAAAGGAACCTATGTAATCCATCATACGAATATTCAATAGCAGACTCATTACCAGATCGTCATGTTCGCCTACTTTTGCGGCAAAACTATTGCCCTTGGCGACAAAATTTTTAAGTTCTGATATTAATTGCTTGCTGTGGATATTAATCATGTTTTCCTCTATCATGCGCTTGAGCATAACACATGATTCATTTTTGGTACGCTGAGTAGTAGTGAAGCCACGACGTCTGGCTGTGCCTCTGCGCTTGGGCTCTGTTAAAAATTGCCCTGCAAAATTTTCCTCACCCGTATCTCGAATCGTAACCAAAGCTGCTTCGCCTATGGTGTTGTTTTCCACACTCCAGTAAATCTGATATACTCCCTCTTCCCTGAGGTAGTTCATGATATCGCGCATGGTACGGACCTGACCCTCTATGGGCGTCTGATTGTGTTGCCACTCTGCTACTTGTTCCAGGGTATTGACTTCCACAACTTGTATTGCGGCATAGTCGCCGCCTGTACCAGCACTGGGATCCAAACTTACACTATACATAGCAGTGGGATTGGGTTTTTTATACCATCTGACCTGACCGGTTTTTTGTACTGGTTCAGCGCCTTCCAGATCTGCAAGTTTGATACTATTTACAAGTGTTTCTTCAAAGATCAAAAACTCACAATTGTGTTCACGTCTAAACCGTTCTTCACCAATGCTAGCACGTTCTGTGTTGGCCCAAGCATCGTCTCTGTCAGGATGTTCGTCCCAGGTTGCTAGCAGGGGTCTGAATCCGTTGATGCCTACCTCCTTGGGGTTACCATATTCATCGTGCATCTTATTTGCAGCCTTCCAGATCAGTGCAAACTGATCATCGTCTGAGTTAGGTGTTGAAGTTACAATACATTTACCACCAGTTGCTAATGTAGGACTAAGTGAAGTCCAGAATTCTTTTGCAATTGTGTTTCTCACAAACGCAAATTCGTCCAAGTAAACTAGCGTTAAAGACATACCACGACCTGTGGTTTCAGTGGTTGTGCTACTTACTAATCTGCTACCGTTGTCAAAACTTATGCTACCCTTGTTGTATTCTGTAGCCCCTGCTCTGATATGATCAGGGCAGTTTTCATAGGCATATCTGATGCGAGTCATGATCTCTGACGCATTTACACCTTTGTTTGATGCCACTAGTATGGTTGAGTCAGGTTTGAACATGGCATACCATAGCAAGTATCCAGCTGCTACAGTAGTTTTTCCCATCTGCCTACCAAGCATGTTTATGCTATATCGATACTTGTTGTAGTTTTCTATGAGTTCATACTGATAGGGGAAAGGCTGAAATTGCATAGCACCCTTGGTGGGGTGCTGGATACGCATGAAGTTTTCCATGAAGTATAATGCCCCATCGTGAATATCACAACACTTCTGAAACTCTCTGAGCGTCTCAGTGTCGTACTCGAACTGAGCATGTGGTTGTTTTACCAGACTAGTGTCTGCTGTTCCTTTGGCTGCCATATGGATATTTAGTCATAAAAAATGCCCCATGAGGGGCATTTAGGTTTTGTTATTATGCGTCCAGTAGTTTTTTAAGCAAACTCTTCATGGCTTCGTGTTCTTTATCGTCAAACTCGATTTCCCTGGTTACTTTATCACCTTCATGCTCATCGTGATCGTCTTTGGTACTATTATGATCATCGTCATATTCCATGTCATGTGCTACTTCATCGCCAGCCTTCTCAGCGTGGTCATCCATTTCTGCTTCCGATTCCTCACCCACAAAGTCACCTTCATCCAAACCTGCCATTTTTAGCAACTCTGCCATTTCGTCCAGAGACTCATCCTCAGTAACCTCTTCCTGCTCTGCAACAGATTCAGCATCCAAGTCTTGCTCTTCATCAAGTTCCTCTTCTGAAGTCTCAGTAACTTCTTCTGAAGTTTCCATGACTGCTGTGAGTTTTTGCTTTAAAGAATCAGACAGTGTTGTGATACTCTCATCTGTTTTTTCTTTCATCTCTGCTTTACAATCCTTGCAAAGTTCTTTGAGCTTGTCCTGATCACAGTCAGGATACTTTTTGCAAATCTCTGATACACTCATTCCATCTTTGCAGCATTTCATTACTTCTGCTTTTGATGGCATTTTGGCTTCTTCTGCTTCTTTAACACTTTCCTTTTGGAACTGTGGAGGTACTTCGCCTTTTTTAGGCTTGCTACCTTTTTTCTTACCTTCGTTATCATCTTGGCCGGGCTTCTTGTCTGCCCAGTCTGGAACACCGTCGCCGTCAGCATCTGGCTTTTTCTTTTCCATCATGGCTGACTCCATGAGATTAAGTAATTTTTTGTTCAAGTCTAAGTTATTCATAATAATATTCCTTATGGGCTTCCGGCCTTCATTACAGAGCTTGCACGACTAGCGCTCATCTGCACAGTGTCAACCTGCTTGCCATTCTCTATACCTTTACCCATGTTAACACCCATGTTGAGCTCGTCCCAGGTTGGTCTGAGAGCATCACCCATGAGTTCATCTTTACTGGGATATTGTCTAAAATAATCTGCGCCTTTTTCTGCACGGATAGCCATGAGTGTATCCAAAAACTTTTTATTGTATGTTTCACCATAAAAAGTGTCTTTGATATCGGATTCTCCTACCCAGCTAGCATTTTGTGCCTGATAGTGTTCCTGACTCTGGTCTGATAATTCCGAATCTTCGGACGTTGCGTATCTATCAACATCATTTTCACGTCTGTCTGATGCAATGTCAGATTCTGTTCTGCGAGGTTCTTTTACATCATAGCAAATAACACGCTCATGAGGTAAACCCATGTTTGTGGCAACCCATACTTCCAGTACTCTGGGCTGGCAGGGATACTTTAATACTACATCAGTGCTACTTACTTCTGATATGAACTCCACATGCTTTGCACGAGTGAACTCCACAGGATTTTCCTCTATGGGCCTGACATTCCAGGCTGCAATGCTTACTGGATTATACTTGCTGAGACATCTTTCCAGCTGTTCCATCTGCTGATCACCGCAATCATGGGCAATCTTTATGCGATAGGAATACTCTTTTTCAAAGCTTTCAGATAAAAAAGTCTTAAGTTCCATGGTAACTCCGTTATATTGTAAGACTATTTATCTTTTCAGGAGTTTTTGTCACAAAAAAGCCCTTGGGTAAGGGCTTTGATGGATTTATATAAAGATTAGTACTGGGCGCCGGCGGCGGTGTTATTTTTAGTTCCAATTAAATCTCCTACGTCAGTGGAGTCATCATCACTAGCAAAGGGATACTTTTGAATCACATTATAGTTTGCCTGCTCACCGCCAGCCATATAACCGTTGGTTTTGCTAGATATTCCTGCGCCGCCCTCTGAACCATCATACAAATTTGCATTATGTGTAGCATTACCATCTGATGCAAATGAAAATTTTTCAATATTAGCACCACCTATGGCTTGAGGGTTTCCACCTTGCGAATATCCATGTGTATTACTAAATGCTCCACAGTTTCTAGCATTTGATACTGTAAGATCCCCCACATCTGTGGCACTAGTATCAGACGTAAAGGGATACTTATCAATTATGTTAGTTTGGCCAGGATTAAGACTTCCGCCAGCTGCATACCCATGTGTGGTTGAACTAGTACCTGCCATATGGTATCTTGACACAGTAAGATCACCAATGTCGGTTGCATCATTTTCGGTTGCAAAAACAAATTTTTGGATTAAACTCCTATCATTAACCGAAGGTGGAAAAGGAACTGCTGAATACCCACCTGCACCGTATCCTACTCCGTTAGTAATGCTTTGTGTAGGGGCGGACATCCGGATTTTAAGACTTAGACTTGCAACATTAGCTGCATTATCATCAGATACAAAGGGAAATTTATTTATGGAAGTTGTCGCACCACCAATTCCCGGATCATAACCACCCATGGTATAACCATTGGTTGCGCTACTTACAGCAGAAACTTGTTGTAAATTAGCTGGCAAATCACCTACATCGATTCCATTACCGTCTGAGGATAAACTAAATTTTTGTATCATATTTGAATTGGGACCGCCTGCTGAATAACCATAATTTTCAGCACCTGGCGTGGGTGGTGTCCCTGCTCCAGGACCCAGTGTGACTGGTCCACTTAATTGTACTCCACCTGAAATTGTGATTGGCATTAAAATCTCCTATAAAATTTTAACTATTTATCTATATCCTGTGATTCTGATCCGCCAAGCATTTTTAATAACTCATTTCTGTCATAAACATTGGGCTGAACTTCCTGATGATCCACTTTAGCAGTGTCCTTGCGATGATCCAGATTGGCTTTTTTAATCATCATGTCTACTTGTTTAAGTTTGCGGGTTACTTTGCTGTCACGGGCCTCTAAAGCTACTTTTAACATCTGAGTGGCGCTTGAAAACACTGGGCCAGCAGCCATGTCAGTGAGATTCATGCCTAAACTCATGAGTTGTTCAAAGTTGTCCAGAGCTTTTTGAGCAATCTCATCCATCTCGCCGTCATGTTCTTCCATGCCACGAACTTCAGCGAGGGCGGTATTAATACGTTCAGAAATTACCATGGCATCGGAAATTTCCAATACTTCAGATTCAGTATCTACCTCTAAAAGTTCAGTGTTGTCATGGTCATCAAAATTAGGCTCCGCAAGTTTTGTGCCGGGCTCAGATTCTATGCTGGGAATATTAAATAATTCTTCTAATCGTTTTGTCATACCAATATTTATTTACGGCGCTTGGGAGTAATGCGCTTCCTGGCTTTGAGTGGCGCTTTCTTACGTTTTTTAGCCATAAAAATGTGCTCTTCATTAACTACTCTAAAGAATATACCCTTGCGATTACACCATTCGGTGGCGGCTTCCCATTTAGCAGCATTAATTACAACTTGACGTTTTTCAGCGCTACTGCGGGCATTTTCAAATGTGCTTTGGCCGCTGGGTTTAATTTCTATAAGCTCCACATGTTCTTTGTCATCGTTGTCAATATACTGTATTAAAAAATCTGGATAGTATGTATGCCATCTGCCATCCACAGGACTCATGTAAGGTATTTTCACACACTCTGATCCCCAGCGTGTGATGTTTGGGTGCTCATCGCACATTCTACAAAAGGTATTTTCCCAGCTACTGCGAAAAGTGGGCATTTTGGAACCCACGTACTTGTCACGATTAATAACTTCGTACTTGCCCTTGTGAAAACGTTTCATGGCTTTATAAAATGTGCTTGGCGACTTTTGGAATTATTAACTGGAGTTGTTAGACCCACGCGATTTCCTGCAGGTCTGAGTGCATTCATGGCTTCGTAGCTGTCGACTGCTAATTTAAGTTGTGCATTGTTATCGTCAAAATATTGCAAGGGATTAACACCCTGTTGTTTTGCTACTTTTATTAAAATAGTTCCCATGGCTCTGGCTGCTGGTTCACCATAACCTATTTTTATGAGTTTGGTAAAAACCTGATCAAGCATCACTGGATCCACTGTATCTGCAGGATTTAAAAAACTCTGTAGAATAAAAGCACTTGCCTCAGGCAGTGGAAATTGAATGGTAGCATTTTTGAGATAATTATAGAGCTTATCTTGCGTTACTCCATACTTTATCTCGTTTCCAAAAGTATCGTAGATGTTAGCACTTACTCTGGCCATTATGGATCCTCTGGAGTTGTAGAATCATTTTCACCGTCAAAAGCAGGATCTGCTTCTTCAATAGGTGCAGGTTTATTTGGTCTTCTTCTGGTCTCAACTATGCCATCAGTTACATTATCAAATATGGTTCCCACTACGGCATCTTTTACATCTGCGCCATTAACTGCGGCAACCAATGCTTTGTCAGCAACATCGCCCAAAAACTCACCGAATATATTCTTAAAGAAACTGGATTCACCAGCAGTGGGGGTTTGTGTGCCATAAGTTGTAGTGAAATCTTTGGTTGTAGCAAATTCATCAGGACTTTTAGTGATTCTGGGTTGATTAGATCTTTGGATTTCTGCTCCACGATTGCCTAAAAATTCATAGTCACGCTGAGTACTTGCTGATATGCTACCAGTACCATCGTCTCTGAAATTTCTACTAACTAATTCTAGTGATGAAGCATCCTCAAATCTAGCTAAATCTATGTTAGTTAAATCAAAATTAACTTCATCGTATGTGGTAAAACTTTCATACTGAAATGTCATGGTAAATTCCATGACATCGTTACTAGCATAATCCAGGGGAGTATGAGTAAATCCAGTCATTACAGGATTTATCAAACTATACTGTACCCCTTTTTGTGCATGGTACAACACATAATCGATGCGTTCAAAAAAGTTAGGATTTTCATTTACATTGTATCCATATTTGTTACTATCGAATGTGCCGCCCTCTCCATATTGAGAGCCTATAAAATCCACTCCCCCCTGTCCAATGTTTGTGCTGTTAATATCCCTATTACCTGGATTACCTTTGTTTCTGGGATTCATATAATGATATGCAAAGTACTTCATGATAATTTGCAACCAGGCATTGCTAGCAGTATCAACAACTCTGATAGTTACTGGTTGATATTCTATGCCAGTGTTTATGATTTTCTTTTTGTTATACTCGTTCATGGTCTGAGTTTTAAATTCTACCTGTGGCAGATCCGCTGTGCGAATTAAACTACTCATGCGAACTCTGAGTTCATCATTGTTTACTTCATCAAAGAACGGTTGTCCAAATAAATCCCTGTCCAGCACAAAGCTGACATAACCACCAAATTGTTGTCTAGGGGGGTCTTGGGAGGGATTGTAGTGATATGCATTGCGGAAATCCCGCAAATAAAAACCTTGGGCAGTTAACGCAGTCCAAACATTTTTATAAGGAGATCCCGCCATGCCATGCCGTTATTAGGCTTGAACACCAGCATCATTAAGATTAGATGGATCTGGGAAGGGATTACCACCCACTAATCTACCATTGACATCATTGTCGCCCTGATAATGTGTACAGTTATCAAAACGCACCGTCATGGTAATCTGAACTGCATCGTTTGTACTATAATCATTCTGACCATATGCAACGTTTTGCAGGAAACAACCTTCCAGATAAAATACTTCTGTGGGACCAGCATTTGTGCCGTCCATGGTTTCAACTTGCATATCAAACTTATAATCGTTGCCAGCAGCTGGCGTAGTTTGTTGGAAAAAGTTAACCTGGCGTTGTAGCTGTGCACCAACAAGTCTGGTTGTTGCATTAGTGATATCATCTCTGACAACAACATCTATTGTGGACCATTCATGCTTGCCATGTATATAACTCTTGCTGTTGTAAGAATCAATTATTACTTCTGGAAAAGACACTGAGGGTCTGGTTACGCTCTGAACGTTTTGAGTAAGCACTCTAGATTGAGGCTCACCGCCGAAACCTGCCAACATAGTAACGCGGAAGCGATACTGTAGTTTAGGCATAAGGATACCGTTACCCTGATTACCAGCAAGTGGTACACCAAACTTGTCACGAGTTTCAACTGTATTAATATTTGCCATTTCTATCTCCTACTGGATATTTGTATATGCCATTATTTATCTAAATACACCTAAAATTATTATATACTATGTTAAAAGACAAAAAAGGGGGCTAAAAAGCCCCCACTAACATATTTAAAATACTTACTGGCCAGTTTCGCCCAGGGTATTTTGTATTCTGATTGGAACGTAGATAAATTCTATGGATTTAACTGGCTGAATAGCAATATCAACCCATAGCTCGTTACGATCAATACGATCTGGTGTGTTGTTGGAGCTATCACATACTGTTAGGAAGTCAAACAAACCTCTGGAAGTTACTAACTGCCCCAGAAATCTATCAACAGTTGTTTTAGCGTTTTGACGAGTAATATCATCGTTAGGCTCAAACAGGAATGGACGCATTGCCTCATCCAGTCTGTCGCGTATATAGTTTACCAAACGTGCTACGTTTACGCGATCCAAGGCGCTTGACACTGGATTGAGTGTCTTTTGACCAAACACCACAATACCACGGCCTGTGAATGTGCCGATTGGATTAACCTTATTGATGTATAAATTATCTCTCTGGCCCTGACTCAGTGCCACAGGTTTATACTCATTGGATTCTGCATCCAAATAACCCACGCTTGTAGCGTTGCTAACTAATCCACGCTGATAACCTGCAGGCGCAAACCAGGGATAAGCAACCTGATCATTGTAAGCCATGGTTCTGAGAATCATATGGCTTGGTGGAACTAAAATATCTGTTCCATCAAGGCCTGAAGTCAACGCGCTTGGATAATATACAGCCGCATAAGGATTAGTTAGTGTAAGACCCTCCTCACCATTACCGGTGGCATTGTTTGCATTTGTAGCCCACTCTGAAATACTAGTATTGTCTGATGCTAAACGCAGGGGAGTATCACCCACAACAAAAGCAGTTTCCTTGCGGTCTACATTGAGGTTTACCATTTCGTCCATGAGCTCTGGATAGTTTGGACAACCAATAAGGTTAAACCTTAAACCTTCGTTGCGAATATCTTCGTTTGCAGTTAATGCACCCTGCATAGCAACCACTACCATGTTGCGCTGTGCATGTCTGAGCATGTGTGGTGAACCATCAGATTTTAATCCGCTTACTGTTCTCCAACGGCTAGCGTTCTCGTCCCATTGGCGAATAGTTCCGCCACTAGCTATCATATTCCATGCAAGTATTCCGGTAGGGTACAATACAGCACTGGGGGCATCAGTAAATAATGCACCAGTGGAGGATGGTCTAAAATCTCCAAATAATATTCCAGATGCAGTGTCCTGATCTGTATTATCAATCAAAGCCCATCCAGTAGATGACCAACGGTAAATCTGGGGATATAATTCTAAATTATCTGTGCTAATCCATATATCACCCAAAAGCAAAGTACCGCCAGTAGATTGAGTTGTTGGAGCAAGTACTTGAAATTGTACATCGCCACTGAATGTAGACCAGGCTGATCCAGTACTAACTAATAAGTCAATATTATCATTGCTAATTACATTGTCATACCAAATTGTCTTGTCTGCAATACTTCCCACAGGTGCTGTAGTACTTGCAACATAGGAAAGAGCTGACCATTCACTGTAAGCAAATGCTGATGTGGTGTCACCCAGTGTGCCATATTGCAGACCTAAAACACTGGGTGCCCAACCAGGTATACTTCCGTTAAAGAACTTTACCTGCCATCCATCTTGCTGAGTAAATTTAATTTGATTACCATTTACAATTTCTGCTCTGAGCTTATCTCTGAGGCTTTGATTAGTCGCACCAGATACACTATTGTTGATGTCGCTAACTGCGTCAGCTAAACTAGCAAAACCATCACTATTGGAATCTGTTGTAAAGTATACTGGAATATACCCGTTTGCATCAAAAACACCGCTATCATTAATGGAAATCCACATTGCTGCTGTTCCTGGACTATTGATATGATTAGTTAAATCAAACAGTGGATCGGTTGGAGTAATAATAGTACTATAAAAAATATTTTCTGTACCAGTAGACTCATTTTCCCAAGTGCGTAATGTAACTTCAGCAATTGGAATTTCATCATAATCTCCCCAAAGATCGCCATCTACAGGCCCGCCCTGTGTACTGTAATAAGTAAATGCCTCATTGCTGTATTTGGAGCCATAAACCGCTTCAGTCAACCATTCTTTGGCCAAAGCGTTATATACTTTAATATTGATACTTGAGCCCTGATTGGGTTTGGAAGTTTGCAGGAACATATCGTTATCCCTGAGTGATGTTCCGTCTGTTCTGGTTGCAGGAATATTTAAATGATCATTGATGATAAGTATATTGCTTGTTGCTGTATTCCAAGTGGATTCACCAATAATGAACCAGGCACCAGATCTTCTTTCACATATTCTAATTGTATTTGCTGTTGTGCCTGTAGAGGTGTAATATACTACACCAATATCATAATCAACACCATAAGCAGTAGTTGGGACACCGTCAGAAGTTATATCAGCCGCTGGTACAACAATTGCGCTCTGTAAAACCCACTCACTGCCTACTCTACGCTTTATGCCCCATGTGGTATTATTAACATCTAACCAGCATTGTCCATCCGCTGGTGGTTGGGTAGGTGCTGTGGCGCTGGGTGCCAACTTAGCAAGATCAATATCTGCTCTGAGCACATATGCACGATTTGCAAACCCCAAATAGCTTCTAGCTGCTTCTAAACCATACTCATTAAGCTCATAGCCATGCAGTGGAGTACCACCGCTTGTATAAAATTTTGGATTACCGTAATTGATGAGTAGTTCGCGCTGACTCGAAATATTAAAAACTTTACCTGCGTTTTCTGGTGTGGTATATGCTGCAATACCTGTACCGTCTGATGAGGTCTTGTTCTCTTCTGTAGCTACAATGATAAGAGGAACAGTGCCTGATCCAACGCTGGCGTAAAAACTTTCGTCCGATACGCTGATACTCACTCCTGGTGATACTAATGTTGCCATAATAACTCTCCTATTGTGAATTAGTTAGCAATATTTATCTAAAAAGCAATAATTATGCCTTATTAGAATATCTTTGGAATAAAAAATTACTAAACAGATAAATAGATCAGGCTTGTTTTTGGCGTTTTTGTATTTGAAATAAGATCTGGGATGTTTTAATTTTTAAGTCTTCCAGTGTACCAGTATTGCGAATAATATGATCAACTGGGTATCCTGCCCAATTCCACTCGGATTGGTGTACATCGCGATATCTGGTGATCATAATGCGCTTGCTCACAACATTGCCGCCATTGGCTTCTACCGCAGTTTCATACCAGGCAGGCAACTCACCACGCTGTACCCAAATTATAGTTCCACACAGATGCTTAATTATATCTAGTTCATTGGTAAATCTTGCGTCAGTTACTACTACTGTATTAGAGTCGGATATTTTTCTTAATCGATATTCCAAACTGTTGATCCAAATATCGTTGTGGAAATGATCTCTAAGAACATCAGTACCCACAAGTTGTAGGGCTAGTCTGGGAGTAAAATTATCGATTCCTGTTTTGCGAGTCCAAAAAATATCAGGTGTCTCACGGAACTCCCTGCTTTCCATGGTGTTGCCTTCCAGAAGATGTCTGGGCCATCCAAATATACTTGAACATAAATCCTTGAGGGGAGCAGCAAAACTGTCTGTGCGTCCTGTTTTACCTACAGATTCTGTTATAAAATTGCCCACTGTGTCTTTTCCGGAACCTATGTGACCAACTATGCCTATAATCATTTCTATGCCTTTGTATGTAATTAAATAAAATGTATATGTGTCAACCTATAATAAAATCCAAGGGACGTGATCCTTCCTCAAACAAAAAGATGCCCTGTTTAAGTTTTTCCATTTCGTCGTAACCTTCCTGTTTTAGGGCTTCACCATCTAACTGGATAGCACCACCTGGGCCAGGCAATCCTGTGGTGTATTTTGCTCTGGCAGTACCCAGGGTAACTTTAGCGGCGGCTAGAGTCCAATTTGCCAACCAATCTGAACTGTATACATCCCTCAATAATGTAGCCTCTGGAATAAAGTTTTCCACAGCCACTAGAACTTCCTCATCAGATGTAATGCGCCTAAGTATGGTAAGTTGCTTACTGACTCTGTCCCACAACCAATCAAACTCAGCTGCTAGCACAAACTGTGCTGTTTCCTGATACATTGCTATGGCATTGACCATGCTAAGAACTCCGCCGCCTGCACCTGAACTACCTGGTGGGTATACGCCATAAACAGGATCAAAAATAATCCCACCGTTGTCGATGAGGCCACCACTAAGACCTGCTTGTTTACGCCAAAGTCTGGTCACAACCATTACTTCGTCAGGCAAAGTATATTTGTTAGTTTCTGTTTGAGCTTCCAGAAATATATAGCTTTTCTGCACTGCACCTGAACTTAGTCTGCGATACATACTCATTGCATTATCAATAGCCATATCGTAGTGCTCGCGATCGAGCTCTACGTCTACCATACCCTCACCTAATCTTAAACGGGTATAGTTTATAAGTTCTTCTCTGTTACGAAATCCTATGGAATCTTGTGGCATGATATCTCCTGATAATTGTATTTATCAGGAGAACGCTTTGATTATAACACAGTGTTCATTGATTCTGCCATTACAAGCTGTGTCAGTAGTAGTCAATTCGTTATAAAGTTTACCAAACTTAGTTCTGGCTAATTTGTCAGCACCTTTTAGTGCTTCGGGCTTACGGACTGTCTTCTGTGTACTCTTTTTCATATCAAAACCAACTAGTGAGGTACCTTTAACGCCTAATCCACCCACCATCTCCTCTGCCACATAGTGCATAAGTTTGCGGTTTTTAGTGTTGTACACCCAAAGCTCGTTGGCTTCCAGGATGCTCACCGGGTTGATGCTCGCCAATCCAATAGCAGGATCTGACTCACGATACTTGATCTTGGCCACCAACTTCTCTTTGCTGGGTGCTTTCTTAGTTCTGGGCTTGCGGTTGGCCTTGCCAGTGTTGATCAAGGTGCTCGTAGCAGTCATAATTAATTCATAAAATTTCAGGAAGTTTTTGCGGTCTTGCGCTTTGCCAGTGAACTGGACATATGCTTCCTTGATTTCTTCATTCTCCCAGATTACCAATTCCTTTGCTTCAGCATACTCTGCCTCATACATCTGTTGTATAATTTTAGCATGAGCTGGTTTAATAGCAGGCTCATATGAAATCATCTCTTTATAGGGATTAAACTTCTTGAAATCATACTCGCCATCACGCCAGTCATCCAGATAACCTTCCCATTGTCCGCACAGTTCAGATACCTGTTGACGCATACGCTCCTGTATGCTAATAACCTTACCCACAGGTTTTTCTGCTTGGGGTTCCTCTTCGACATAGGGATGCATTTCTAGTAGTGTGTCAATTGCCATGGTAATTTGTTCAGTATGCTCAGTACTGAGTTCAGCGCCCTTGTTGCCTATGTATGCATACTTACCAAACACCTGGAAAGCATAGTCTGGAACATGCTTCAGTAGTTTAGCCTTGTCTTTGTCAACGGTCAGAGCAAATTTCATAAACTCTGCTTTGAGCGTCTTTTTAGGAACTTCATAATGTGTATACCACAAAGCTTCATCCATGAGTCTGTGATAATCTCTGGCAATGCCGTTGATCTTTACAGGAATCATATCTGACTTAATAATCTTATAATCAGGAGTTTTGATGCCCGTGACTGAGAAGTTTGTTTTTGACTTTGCCATATTACTGCTCCTTGAGCGCAGATGCTATTTGTTGAATATCCTGAAATACATTTTTGTATCTGGATTTATCCACAGTTACCTCAAGCATCACGCTTGATTTGTCGATTACCACATAACTTGGTCGTCTATCGTATATATCTACCACAGACTTACCGTGTTCTGTATGGGTTAATACTATAAATGCCATGCTTAATCTCCAGTGTTTACATACAATAACATGTTCCTATAGATCTGTCAAGCGATAAATAGTGGCATAAGGAGAACAGATGCCACGCATATCGTTATGGAATAAGACAAAGACACATGATTACGATTTTATAGACAGAATCGTGGGAGAAAATATCTTTGCTGGCGGCACCGGGGTTGTTGTGCACAAATATATGGGCATTACAGAAACACCCTATGAGGGGGATCCTTCAAACCCCAGCAGTGCAATCGATACCTCTGAAGTCTTTATACAAGATCTTTTGTTTTTGGAGAATCGCGATCGAAAATATAGTAAAGATTTATACGAGATGAGGGGAGCATATGCCTTAGCAGACAACGATAGTTTTGATCTCACTCAATTTGGTGCTTTTTTAGCTAACGATACTATGTTTATGAACTTCCATATTGAAAGCATGGTAAGCACACTGGGTCGTAAATTAATGCCAGGCGATGTACTCGAATTACCTCACCTCAGAGACGACTTGCTTTTAGGCAAGGACGACGCTGTTAACAGATTCATGGTAGTCAAAGAAGGGACTCGTCCAGCAGAGGGATATGACCCGCGCTGGTGGCCACATTTGTGGAGAGTTAAACTTGGAACAATAACTGATAGTCAGGAATACAGAGATATTTTAGGCACCGGACAGGAAGCTGAAGATTTACGCAATCTAATAAGCACCTACCAAACTGAACTCAGAGCTCAGGACAGAGTCATGGAGCAAGCCGAAATAGATGTACCCAATATGCCGCATACCAGAACCAGGGACCATTTATTTGTAGATCCCAGCTTACCAACACCAACAAGTATTGCTCTTGAAGGAGATGGAGATACAGGAAATCTGTATGGCGGTACTATCATAGGCAGTGGCGATACATTTCCACAATCAGGAGTATCAGATGGAGATTATTTTCTCAGAACAGATTTCATTCCTGACAGACTGTTTCAAAAATCTGGTAATCGTTGGGTAAGAATGGAAGATGAAACCAGACAGAAGTGGACCAGTGCGAATCGTGTGCTTAAACAATTTATTAACAATGATAATATCAGACATAACAGCGATGAAACCATGGAGCCAGAAAAGACTAACATGAGTCAGGTCGTTATGCCTAAAACAGATACAAAACCCAGAAACAGAAAATTAGAGGACTAGACAGTGAACAGACAAGCAATATACGAACAACTTAAAATCGACGAAGGAGTAGAGTATGAAGTATATCTCGATCACCTTGGCTACCCCACATTTGGTGTCGGCCATCTCGTGCTCGACTCAGACCCAGAATCAGGACAGGAAGCAGGAACGCCAGTGTCAGAAAACAGAGTACAGGAGTGTTTCGAAAAAGACCTCGACATCGCAATTTCAGAATGTCAGGAATTATACGAATCAGGGATATTTGACGGATTACCTGGGGAAGTCCAGGAGATCCTAGTCAACATGATGTTTAACATGGGCAGAACCCGATTAAGTAAATTTAAAAAGATGCATACAGCAATACTTGAAGCATCCTGGAATACAGCCGCAATCGAAGGCAGAGATAGTTTATGGTATAAACAGGTAACTAACCGTGCGGAAAGATTAATGGGGCGGTTAGAAAATGTCAAATAAAATTAAAGTTAAAGAACTTCCTAAAAACCCAATTGAACGAACATACGCTTTGGACGAGTATTCAGGAAGATTAGTTGTGTACTTAGATAAAAGATGGCAGTTTGCAGAGGATGTTACAGCATATGAAAATAGCAGAAATAGTTACAGAAAAGTGGTCAAACAAATATAAGCGTTCGATTAACTGTAATAAGCCCAAGGGCTTTAGTCAAAAGGCTCATTGTGCTGGACAGAAAAAGAGAAAATAATGGCAGGAAAATACAATAACTTAGACGGCAAATCAGAAAATTTGGATTGGTGGTATGACAAGCAGATACGTAGATATCTGATACAATTAATCAGAATTTTTAGTCATTTCCATGTTAGAGAGTATACTGACACTGGTGTGAATTACAATCGTGTTCCATGTAGATATGCGGATAGCAGTCGTATGGTCACACATATTATGCGCAATAATTCTGAAAATATCATAAACTCTACACCATTTATAAGTGTTTCGATACAAAATTTAAAGTATGAGCAAAGCAGGACTCAGGAACCCTTTAGTGTAGATACAGTACAGGTAGCAGAAAGAGAATATGACAGAGAGTCCAAGACATATTTAAATGGTCCGGGAAATCTATACACAGTAAACAGATACATGCCTGTGCCATACAACCTTACTATACAGGTTGATATTTGGTCACCTAACACTGACACTAAGTTACAAATCATGGAACAGCTCATGGTTATCTTTAACCCTAGCATACAAATACAAAGCACCAATAATCCCTTGGATTGGAGCAGCATATTTGAAGTAACTCTTACTGACGTTAATTGGAGCAACAGATCTATACCTCAGGGCGTGGATGAAATCATAGACATTTCTACCATGACTTTCGAAGTTCCCATATGGATTAATCCACCAGCACAAGTAAAGCGACAACAGATTATTCAAACAATTGTGACAAATGTATTTTCTGACACTGATATCGATGATTATGGATTTGACAGTCAGTTTTATGATTTCTTTAGGAGTGTATCTGAAACTCCTGAACAATTAATAATAACCCCCAATGATTATAGATTAAGAGTAGAAGCTAGCGAAGCTCAACTTTTAAATTTAGATTATACTCCCGCGGTGTGGAGCGATATATTGGAAATACAGGGCGGTTTGTTGACAGATACTAGTTTGCTAAAAATTAACACCAGTGATGATTTAGATAACGAGGTAGCAATGATAGTGGGCAGTGTTAAGGAACATCCCTTTGACCCTAGCAAATTAATATGGAACATAGCTGCAGATACCTTGCCATCTAATACACTGACTTCCATAGATAGAATTGTAAATCCAGATGATGCTGCGCCAGATGATGGTTTGCCCTCTGCGCAAATAGGACAAAGATACTTAATTACATCAGATACCCCCTGGGCTGGAAGTGATTATTGGGGCACTAATAACGTAAAAGCAAATGCAAATGATATTATTGAATACTCTGCACAAGGATCATGGATTATATCATTTGATAGTTCTGAATCTCCACAAACGCAAGTTTTAACTAATAACTATACTAATAAGCAGTTAAAATGGGATGGTGAAAAATGGTTCAGTTCATATGAAGGAGTCTACAACGGCGGTTTCTGGAGGCTCTTCCCCTAACAAAATCACTGCCGCAGGGGTAGTATTTCTTGCACGTGATACTGGCAGATGTTTGCTACAGCTTAGAAATTCTAACAAACGATTTAAACATACCTGGGGTTTTTGGGGAGGCATGATGGAAGGCAATGAAACTCCATATGAATGCATTCAACGTGAGCTAATGGAAGAAATAGGCATCGTACCTGAACTAACAAAATTAAATCCCATTGATGTGTATCAAAGTCGAAACAAAAAGTTCTACTATTATAGTTTTGTATATGTCACAGAATCAGAGTTTATGCCCATGCTTAATACAGAAAGTGCGGGCTATTGCTGGGTAAATATAGGAGTGTGGCCCAAACCATTACACCAAGGTACTTTTTCCACATTGGAAAAAAACGGTGGCACAGAAAAACTTCAAAAGATTTTAGAGATTGCTAAGACCTGATTGATTTGTTCTTGGTAACTGCCTGATCCAACACACTTAAATTAACTCCCAAACTTTCAGCATAGTACAGGAGTGCGGCTGTGTCTTTGGGGAAGCAGTGCCCACCAAAGCCAGTCTGTCTGTCAGGTCCAGGCACTTGCATGTGTGTGTCACCCATTCTGGGGTCGCGGGTTAGCATGTCTGTAAAACTTTCCCAGGGTACTTTGGTGTTTGAGGCATCGTAGAGTTCACGAAGTTCGTTAAAGAATGTTACTTTGGTTGCTAACCAAGAGTTAATGGTATACTTGAGCATACTAGCAGTAATAAGATCAACTTTAAATGTAGGTACTACTCTGACGTTGCTGTGTCTGACATACAATCGCTCTACCCACTCACAGTCCCTCCACTTGCCGCCCAGGATCTGCATGCTGGGATTTAGGAAGTCATTGAGGCTGTTTGCTTCAGTCAGGAACTCTGGATTGTATACTAACTTGAGCGTGCTAAACTTCTTCTTAAAACGTGTAAGATGCCTGGGAGTTATAGTGCTCTTAATTATTACTATGCCCTTGTACTTGAGGTCGTGTAGTTCTTTTAATACTTCTGTGGCAATGTCAACACAAACATCGCCAGACTTGGTTTCTGGTGTGGGGACACATACAAATACCCCCTCAGGGTTAAAGTTGTCGACTAATACTTTTATAGTAACATCAGTAAGAGCAGGGTCAACTATGAGTTTATTTACGTCACGCTTAAAGCCATTGGCTACCGCACTGCCCACGAAGCCGTGCCCTATGATACCTATTTTTGCTGTCATACCATTACTTACTTGTTTTCCTGTCAACGCCGTCCCAATCTGGTCCAGGCTTGGGTTGTGATAGTCTGTGTTCATACAAATCTGCCAGTGTCTCATTATGTTTTCTGAGATGCTTGAGATTTTTACTTGCTTCTGTCCAGCTACGATTCTGATAAGATTTGGTAACACTATTAATCGCTAAGCTGTATTCTACACTGACCAGAGTGTATATGTCAACAGTAGCAGTCTGTCCTTTCACAGCAATGCGGTCGATAAACGCTAGTTCGTCTGAGTCATAGTCGGTGAGTTCATCCAGAGTCTGCTGGGTAAACATATAGAACACGCCATACTCCTTGGTCTGTGCTTCCAGTCTGGCCGCTAGGTTTACGCTATCGCCCAACACAGTATAGTCAAACCTTGTGTCACTGCCCATGTTGCCAACCACAGCATCACCAGTATTGATACCGATGCCCACACCGAGTTCCAGTAGGCCTTCCTTCTTGAGTTCCTCATTTAGTTTGGCTAACGCCACCTCCATGTCTTGTGCTGTTTTGATAGCCTGATTGGCATGATCAGGTACATCAACAGGTGCTCCCCAGATAGCCATGAGAGCATCCCCTATGTATTTGTCTATGGTGCCGGAGTTGTTTAGGGTAATGTTAGTCATGGGTGTCATGTATCTGTTTATGAGTTTGCTTAAACCTTGTGGATCTGTCTTGTACTGTTCTGATATGGGTGTGAATCCTCTGATGTCAGAGAACAAATATGTCATGGTCTTTGTTTCGCCACCTAACTTTAAAAGTTCAGGATTCTTCTGCAAACGCTTCACCAACCCAGGTGCTATGTAGTGTTCGAACTGTTTTTTGATCTGCTCGCGAAGTTTAAATTGTACATAAAAATTATTAAAACTTGCTTGAGCGAAAATTAAAAAACTTGCCAGTACGGGAAAAGTTGCGTCCAATAACCAAAGTTTATTAGAGTATGCCCACACGCTACCATAAGCATAGCCTGTCATTAGCATCATACTCACTGGTAAACTTGCCCATATAGGTAATCTATATACCGCGGTTGCTATCAATATCATACTAAAAATTGTAATAATGAGTTCTATGAAAGGAAACATGCTTGTACGTACAATGTTACTATTATCTATAAAATTTTGCAACATGTGTGCCTGTATGTCCTGTGGAAGTATGCTGCCCCTGGGTGTTGGTACTGGATTGCTTATGCCCTCAGCACTAACTCCAACTATTACAAAACGCCCACCAAAATCTGGCAAGCTTTTCCCAGGCTCATATTCTATTTTATCAAACGTATTGTTAAACCTGATATACGCCGTGCCATCATAATTTGTTAAAATTGGCTCGAAAGGGGGAACTGCAAATTCAGACACGCCTATATCGGTGGTCTTTAAAATGTAACTGGGTTTGCCTGTGTAGACCCTGAGCATCTCAATCACAAAACTTGGGTATATGTTATCCAATACATTGACTGCCAACGGGTACGTCCTGGTTTGATTATCAGGTTGTGGAACACTTGCTAATACGCCTATACCCGCAGCTGCGTCTTCTAGATCTGATATATTAGTTATTAGGTTGGACCACTGTGGCAAGTATAGCATAGGCTTCGAAGAGCCTATGGTTGCTGTACCAATGTGTGGTCCTGTTATTTTGTACCCTTTGTTGCTGGTAGTTTGACTCAATACGATACCGTTCTGATGCAACCAGCTTTGTAGTACCTGATCTCCCCCGAATCGATCTGGCTCGGGAAACATTATGTTTAATCCAATTATTCCTGCTCCTGATTGCCTCAATTCTGCAATCAATTGCGCGATGTTTTGTCGTGGCCATGGCCATTGTCCCCATTCTTTGAGGCTTAGTTCGCCTATATTAACAATCACAACTTCTGAGCTGTGTTTGACTTCGTCCATTAATTGTAGTCTGTCAAATGTCTGTGATCTCAGACTCTGTATAAAAACAGGATCTGATATTTTTGTGTATGTCAACAGGCAGATTGTAAAGAGCACTGCCCATATACTGTATAAAAATTTCATTTTAAATATTACTGTATTTCATTAATTGCTACCGTTTACTATCACTGAACAACCGCCTGTATTAAAACATACACCAGTAATGCTATAGGACCCAGCAGATGTTGTCATGTTTTGATCTAGATCAAGAGTGTATGCACCAGAACCATATGTTAAATCAATAGCTGCTGATGCATTATTACCACCGCGTTGGTTAACATCGACACTATGGCCATCGCCGTCTAACACAACGTCTGCCCATTTAACACCACCGTTGCCACGTTGATATAAAGTCACATCATTGTTGTCGCCAGTAATCTCTATAAAGCCGTCGTGTCCTGATTTACCCAATTGCCTATGGTCTACATTATTATAGTCTCCTGTTATTATATTTGCTAAATGATGAGGTCCTGCGTTAGTGCCGCCAGATGCTCTGTTTGTATCTGTTTGACTACTTGCTAAAGTATTATGATTTCCATCCACAGTCCAGTATGCTTCGTGCCCGCCTGTCTCATCTATGTCAAGATTGCCTGTCAAATGTTTGCCCTGCCACACTTTGAGATTATTATAATTACCTGTTGCATCAACTCTTGCAAAGTTATCATTGCCATCATTGCCTTGAAATAAGTCAAATGTGTTATTGCTACCGTTTAGATTGCCTTCAAATAAATGACTATATCCCTGTTGATAAAATGTTAAGTTGTTAGAGGCACCAAGTAATTTACTATTGATGTCGATGCCTTGAATTATATTATCGTGTCCTTGTTGCGTAACAGTTAATGTTAAATTGTTACCTGCTTGATCTATGATAATAGTATTGTCTGCTTTTGTTACCATAACCCATAAAATAATTAAAATGCTAGTAGCCCATAATATCAATGATCTGCTCATTATCCACCCCCTTGTTTGATAAAAATAATATTGCCGCCATCACAGGCATTAACACATATGATGCTCTGTTTACCTTCTGGTATGGTAGTAATTTGATACTGACCAGCAGTATCCAATCTCAGACTAATTATTCCATTGTTATCTCTATAAAACCATACATAATTTGGCTCTATGATTGTATTATAACCTGTATTAGGATCATAGCCAGGATTTAGTGTTCCAGTAATATTAACTGATGCCTGCCTATCACTCAGCATCTCTTGGTTTAATTTATTATTGGCCCCATTGTCTACCTCCAGGGTTTCCAACAAGTCCTGCAACAAATCCACATCTAAATAATCTATGTCCAAGGCACTAAATTCTATCCTATTCTCACCCTCTACTTCAAGTAGATTTTCTTCTAAAAAATCTTTATCTAGATCGTCAAATTCCAAAAGGTCATTACTCTCTGTATAAACATCCTGTTGCTCATCTATTTCGTTGGGTTCACTCACAATGAACATGTTGTTAATCATACTTGCAGTAATATTTTGTAATATTACTGGATTTGTGGGTGCTGTTTCACTAGTGGATACCATTACTGCCTGATAGGCCTGATCCAGAGTAACAGTTCCGCCCATGTTTGTAACACTAATTTCACCACTAGGCACACACCCAGCCTCTAACCTTCTGGTGTCCAAGCAATCGCCGTCTGGAAGTAGAATAACCAAACTCCTGCCTAGTTCATCTACAGTGGTAGTGAAGTCAGTTCCCCTGATACCTATTGTAGCAGTGGGAGTTTTAATACTGATATTTTCTCTGGGGACTAATCCCAACTTTCCAGTTGCAAATCTAGCAGTGCCTTGTGCAAAATTAAGTGCCATGCGACTTTTAGCTGGATCAGGATTGTACACATACTCGTCTATTTCTAAGTAAGTGTGTTCAGTTAAACTTACTTCAGTTTGATCCACAAACGATATTTTTAATCTACCGTTAGTGGTCTCCACTTGATCCATGCTTTCTATATTAGTTTTTAAATCAGCAAGGAGCTCTGCTCCAGATTGTCTAGCAATCTGCGCAGGAACGCCGTTAATTTCTGATACTTCACCTATGTTTGCAAATGCGATACAGGGAATTAACCAGAAATTAATCAGTCTGATTAATTGTGATAGTAGCATTATCAGAAGTGACGTCCATGGTAGTTACACTGAAACAACTAGAAATACCGGTTGCGCATGTTCCAGAGCTCTGAATAATATCAATATTACCGCTGTCGCCGTCATAAGTCATATTAATTTCATGATTTGCACCATCTGTTTGACTTGTGAGAATATCATTACTGCTTCCAGTTAGATCCCAATCCCAAACGGCATCATCGACTTCTATATCAATATTAAAATCGTTGCTACTTCCGATTAAAGTTAAATCTAAATCCAGTCTCTCAGCACTAGTTGCACTACCCTGATCGATATCCCAGGTATTACTATCACCAGTAACATCGATGTCGAATGTTGATGAATCAGTGGAACCTATGTCACCTATTAACCAATCATACACATTGCTATCACCAGTAAAAGTAATATTATACGTGCTACTATCAGAAGTAACACTACCAAAAAGTTTATTACTATTACCAATTTGATCAACATTTAGTTGCATAGTAGTACCACTGAGCGTTAAATCTGATCCCTGTGACGAATCACCTGATAATTTGTTACCATAGCCATCTTGATCGATGGTTAAGGTAAGATTATTACCAGATTGCGTAATTAAAATTTCATTATCCGATGCGCCTTGACCAAAAGCCATGCTTGCCGATAATGATAAAAACCAAAAAATGTACTTCATTATATTTCCTCCTCGTAAAGATCTATATTAAAATTGCTGAAATCTCCAGTATTAGTAGATCTATCTATTTTCCAAAATCCTCTGACATCCCCTTGTTCAATCATAGCCAAAACTGCTGATTCAATAGCAGCTCTCACGGCCCATGTTGTACTTTCATTAAAACTGATTCCAGTTTCTAACTCCAGTAACTGAGTGTCCATGTCAAGGAATCTGAATACGTCCATGCCCGCACCCACACTAAGTATGCTTTTTTGGGTTTGAACATTAATTAATACTTCCCCTGTGAGTGTACTGATAGCTCTGAGGCTAACTGTAACACTATCTCTTCTATAACTTGTTACTCCACCAATACCCATCCACCTGGCGCCATCACCACCGGTCTCTATGTTGCTGTCATAACCCACAATGCCTCCCTCAAGGATTATTCCAGCAAAAAGCAAAGGTTCCATGGGTCCGCCTTCATTGTGTTCCTGCCTAGTGGATCTTATAATTTGTCTTTCTCTTACTAAATTATCCAGTCCTATGCCCCTTTCGACAACCCTGAACCATGTACCGTTACCTGTATCACCTGCACCAGCAGCCTTGAGACTGTCAATTAATAAATTATGTGCACCTTGTGTTACTGCACTGCTGAATAACGCAAGGTTTTCTGATTCTTTTCTTTGTCCAGTAAGATCAGCAAACTGATAAACAGCTACTACTGGCATTACTTCAGCAGGTGGTAATTCTCTCAGAGATTGATAAGTAGGTAATTCCACCTGCTCAGGTGCTTCCACACATTCCATGGTATAATCAAAACACCAATCAGTTACCATCTTTTCATTGGAAATGGAAGTGGCACAGCCAGTAATAAGCGCCATAATAAAGGGCAGAACGATTTTCATTATCCCCCCAGATTACCGACACCTATGGGTATCTCAATTGTTGTAATACTACCATCCTCAGCAACAATAGTCATGATAATAACTTCCTGACCATCTACACCCAATGTTTTTTCGTAGGACACCGTATTGCCTTCAACAAAAAAACTGCCGGCTTGGGCTCCCTCCTCATTGCCAAACATTTGCTCCACTAACTGTTTACTAAGTTGGCTATAGATTCGACTCTCTAAATTTCTTAAAAATTTAGCAAGTGTCGTGTTTTCTGACTCGCGCTCTATGCGTTGCAGCTCGGCATCAATTTCTTCTTTTATTTTATCCTTGCGGGATTTTTCCTGATTTTCAATGGTCAAATAATGACTACTTGTTCCCACACCACTGAAGCTGGGATTTTTAAATCTATGTACTATCTCAGTGGCATAACTACTGCTAGTCGTTGTTAATATCAACATTATGGTCAATGCTTTTCTTGACATGCTCTGCCTCCCTGATCTCTATTACTGTATCCAACTTCTGTTGCAATCTGATGTTATCATTATCAAGCATGCGGACTTTATCAATTAGCCTTATGCTGGTGTCATGTATTTCTTCAATAAGTGGTTCTATTTGTTCTGTGATAAATTTCCATATAAAATATACCAGATAAAGTAGCAATCCACTACTCACAATGGGAAATCCATAATCAGAAATTGCACTTGCGACAGTTTGAGGATCCATTAATCGTTCCTCGCATCATCTTTGCCCTTGGCTCTGGCAACACGATCAATATCTGGTCTGATACCCAATACATTGCACACAGTGACATCAATTCTTATGGTGTCATTGTTCATGGTGCTCACGCGATTTTCCATACCTTTAAGTATGTTATTGAGGAATTTTAACTGATCCAGAATACCGTTAAGTATATGATTAACTGCTACAAAGATAAAAACACCAGCTACTAAACTGATGACAATAGGAAATCCTACTTCGGCAATAATGCCTAATGCTTCTTCCATTTTACACGCTCTCCTGTTTCCTGTGTTGGTAGAGTCTGTGTTGCTGTATGTAGTCTTATTTATGCATAAACCGTTAAAATACTATCTGGGGACAATGAAATAGTAAGTAACAATATGAAATCTATTGCTTTTATAGACATTTTTGGATTGCCATATGATGGCGACACCCTTAGCCGCAGGGGTCTGGGCGGTTCAGAAAGTGCAGTAATTCAAATAAGCAGAGAATTAGCACAATTAGGCTATGATGTAAAAGTATTCAATGATTGTACCAGGGACGATTGCAACCCTGGGGTATATCATGATGTCACATACATACCATTATCGGACGTTATTAACTACACAGAAGGTTTTGATGTTATGATATCGAGCCGCACAGTAGCACCCTTTGCGCCCAATGCTATTAAAGATCGCTTTAAAACATTTACTGTTATGCCCGACTTCGAAAATATTTCCAAGGCTAGTAGATATCGCGTGTTGTGGATGCATGACACTTTTTGTGACGGCGACGATTTGATAGAGGGAATGTGTTTAGACGGTCTAATTCATAAAGTATTTACCCTGAGTGATTTCCATACTACTTACGTTACAAACTGTGATCATGGCAAAAGAAGAAACTTTGAAGTCATGAAAAAATATATTTTTCAGACCAGAAATGCTATTACAAAATATGGTGATGAATGGGTAGATGTAAATACAAAAGATCCAAATTTATTTGTTTTTAATAGCAGTGTTACCAAGGGTATGCGAAGTTTAGTGGAACGTATCTGGCCCAGAGTTAAAGAATGTTTGCCAGAAGCAAAGTTAGCGATTCTGGGAGGATACTATAAATTTGGCGACAATGATGCCATGGATGAGCAACAGCAAACTTATGAAAATTTAAAATCTCACGCTGAAAATAATCCTGCTTTAGACATACATTTTACTGGCATTGTTACACCACCAGAAGTTGCAATGTGGATGAGACGATCCAATTTTATGTTGTATCCAGGTGAATTTCCAGAAACTTATGGCATCAGTGTGTTGGAAGCCCTGAGCTATAATACCCCAGTTATATGTAATATTTTTGGTGCTCTGGAGGAGATTGCCATAGACCAGGCCTGCTGGAAGACTCCCTATGCAATACAAGCAAATGGTTTATTTCCCAACATTGTAGGCGCTGATCAGGAAGACAGATTTATAAATTTAGCTATAGAAGCTTACAATAATACATACTTACATCAACAAAAACAATATTCATGCAATCAATTGGCTGGCATCAATACATGGGATACAGTAGCACTGCAATGGAAACAACATTTTTGTGCAGAACTTAAATTTGATTATCTAAGTAAATCTGAATATCAGAGAGTAAGTGAAATTAATCAAAGAGTAAAGCAAATTTTTGGCACTAGGTTTAGTAATCCACACCATAACCCAGTAGCCAGACAAAAACAACAGCACATAGATGTTGTGATACCTTTCTATAATGCAACTAAATTTTTGCCCCTGTGCTTAAAAAGTATTTTTGCGCAAGACTATGATAATTATACAATACATCTGATCAATGACGCTAGCACAGATAATCCCTTGGAAATCATAGACGATATATTAAAGATACACAGGCCCGGTTGTAACTTAAAAGTATATGACAATCAGGAGAATTTAGGTGCGGTAAGAAATCAAGTGGAATTAATAAACAAACTTGATCCTGAAAACATAGTAATACTTGTTGATGGGGACGATTGGCTTTATCCAGATCCTGAAATTTTTAACAAAATAAACAATTTGTATCACGCAGACTGTGAGTTTAGTTATGGTAGTTGCTGGAGTTTAGTGGATGGAATTCCTCTGATAGCCCAACCATACCCCCCAAACATACAGCAAAGTAAACAATATAGATCTCATCGTTTTGCCTGGAATATGCCTTATACACATTTAAGAACATTCAGAGCACGTATGTTGCATATTTACAAGGACAGTACATATCAGGATGCCAATGGCAAATGGCTTAAAGCAGGTGGCGATACTGCTCTATTTTACGCTGCATTAGAAGCTGCACATCCTGATAAAGTAGTTTGTGTTCCTGATCTATGGTATGTCTACAATGATGCTCATAGTGGCAACGACTATAAAATTAATTCAGAAGAACAAACTAAAAACGCAAACTACGTGCTTAATCACAGAGCACAATGGTTGGACAAACCCAAAGTGTATCCCAGTACTAAAAAACGAGTATTGATAGCTATACCTACTGCCAGAAACATTGAAGTTGATACATTCAAAAGTATTTACGACCAATTAGTAGACGACGATGTTGAGATAGATTTCCAATATTTTTATGGGTATCGAGTGGATCAAATCAGAAACTTAATTGCTGATTGGGTAATAAAAGGAAATTATGACTATCTGTTTAGTGTAGATAGTGACATTACATTTGATAATAACATCCTACAAAAATTTATAGACCATGACTTAGACATTGTTAGTGGTATATACAGACAAAGAAAGGAAGATTTGATCTTGGAAATATATGCTGAACATGGTGGGAATGTATCCTGGGAAGAAATAAAAAATAAGCAACTAGTTAAAATAGGGGCATGTGGCTTTGGTTGTGTTTTAGTAAAACGCCAGGTATTTGAGTCTGTGGGACAACCTGCATTTGAATATCATGTCGCATTAGATCACAAAAACACAGTAAGCGAGGACTGGGATTTTTGCGCCAAGGCGCGTGATAAAGGTTTTGAGGTATGGGCAGACACTGATGTAGTTTGCGGCCACATTGGTAGCACTACATTTAAAGTCTCTTAAATTTGTTCAGTAATACCTCTATATTAAATCTATTAGGGTTTTAATGGCCAATCAGTACTTGAAAGATTACTTGGAAAATTAGCATGGGTAGTAATGTCACGCAGTGCTTGGCGATATGATTTCATTTCCTTAGACATAGTAACGTCGGATAATGCATAAAAATCAGTCTCTGCCAATAGCTTATTCCTATGATCTCGAACTTGTGCGGCAGATTCAATATCCAGCTTAGCACTATACTCTGCCTCCTGTTTTACCTTTGTAACAGAGATAGTTCTACTGTAATTTTCATGGTCTTTATCTAAAACTTCGTTTCCGTCTGCATCCACATGTCTGGAGCACTTCCTAAACATATTCTTTTCAGTCCATGCATATACCCAATTACCATTGGTATCCTGAATTACTCCCTTGCGCACTACTTGCTTGTATTTGCCAGAAGGTTCTGGTGCTGTAACTGCAACAACTGGATCTATACCCAGTGCATCGTAAACATCAGTATCCCATTGCTTTGGCAAGGATACCTTTGCATGTTCTAGTAGTAATTCTTCCTGAGATTTTATGGCGCCAGTAGATCTTACTCTGTATTCTGACATTGATGAAACTCCTATTTTGTGTGTTAAGTGTGTTATATCCTAAAATGTTATGCTACCTGATCCTGTAAAAAGGTACCTGTAATATGTATTGCCACCCGAGGAATACGTACTTGTGGTGGGATTACCTGATGTTGATATTGCTTGGTATTGAGATGTCATACAAACTAAACCACTACCACCGTCACCACCATTGTAACTTCCCGCAAAGCCTCCACCGCCACCGCCACCTCCGGTGTTAGCTGTGCCCGCTTGTGCTGCGGTGGAGGACGAGTTCCCGCCATTACCTCCTCCTCCAGAACCCCCTGTGCCACCACTACCTGTATAGGCTCCACCACCTCCTCCACCACAGTAGGTTACAGAAGTTCCTGTGATACTACTTGACCGGCCAGCGCCACCGATACCGCCGCCACTGGAACGGTAATTACCACCACTGCCTCCTGCACCCCCGCCAGCGCCGGCGTTAGAATATGGCCAGCCGGCTGGATAATCACCCCCACCACCAGAATTACCATAACTTGGCGATGTGCTACCTGCGGAGGTGGCTGAACCCCCGCCTGACAGCAAATTTCGTAAATCGCCACCACCACCAGAGCCACCATTACAGTTAGCAACAGTAGTATTATACCCAGCGCCATTTCCGCCAGCTATAGCAGTAGCAATAGATCCAAAACTTGAGGTAGACCCTTTTCCGTTAGTAGTTCCACCAGCACCCACAGTAACAGTATATGCAGTCCCTGAGGAGATAGTGACTGCTGAAGTTTCATGAAATCTTCCAGCGCCACCACCTCCACCAATATTATTTCCGGCGGCATCACCTCCAGCACTTCCAGGACCAATCACTAGCATTGCCGCCGAAAATGTTGCAGGATTACCACCGCTAGTAGCTGTGGCGGCCGCTTGTTGTACTATTCTAAAAATTTTACTCATATCATACACCCATGGGTGGATTGGTGATTTCAGTCCAGGATAAGTTATCCTCTGACCATATATATATTTTGTCGTCTATTGGCATTGGAGTGGGTGGTTGCCAATCATGATTGCTATCCAAAGACCAACTAGCGTAGGGTGCAGGAGCTACAAAAACATCTGAGATTTCATCGTATGTATAACCTATGCCAGCGTATTGCTTTCTAAAATTGTTATTATATGATGTTTGTATCCAGGTACCTCCCAGGAGATCCTGACAAAATTGTATGCCTAGTGATTCCTGTTCTACACCTGTATCGTTCAATAGTACTTGGTTATCGACTACAATAACGTTTATAACTGTGTTATTATGTATTTGTGCAAAATGAGCCATTGTTTGTCCTAAAGTTATGCCATGGCATCGCCACTAAGGAAGCCATACCACGTAGTACCCGCGTCCCTGGTATAAAAACCATAAATGTTTGTTTCACCACTAGCAGGGGCGTCTGGTGCGCTGCCGCCAGCCCATTTAACACTAGCTGGCCAGGTAAGTGTATGTGTTCCACCAGCAGTAACTTCCAGCGTGAGCCCTATTGCAGTATTAGAAGTACTAGGCACATTAGTAAAGGAGAACGTTGTGCCACCCGATGTAGTTAAACTAAACACCGATGCGGCTGTACAATCTATAGCCACTGTTGTGCCAGTGAGTGCCAGGTAAGTTTCTACATAATACCCTGCCAAAATATCATTACTAACATTAACGTTACCTACTATGATAGAATTTGCAGTAATGCTGTCTGCACCTGTGATTGTACCGCCTCCACCTCCAGCAACAATAATAGCATCAGTAACATTAACGTTACCTGCGTTTACATTGCCTGCTGTGAGAACATCAACACCTGAAATAGTACCAGTACCACCTGAACCAATTGCCAGTGAATCAGTAACATTAACGTTACCTGCATCAACATTACCAGTAGTAGATATAATTTCAGTGGACAAATTACCGGTAACTGTCAAATTTGCAATATTAGCACCATCCACGATACCCATGGATATCTGATTATTCGTAACAGTGGTTTCAATCTGATTTGCAACACCTACTATATTAATAGTTTCACCAGTGTTAACTATGTCTGTTCCAGTATCACCTGCCACAGTAAAATTAGTAAATCCCTGACTTCCAGTGTATCCAACTCCACCGGTGCTTCCAGTATATCCCTGGCCAGAGCTTGCAACCAAATAACCTGCGGTGGGAGTAGTAAATGTTGCTGTTAATTGATTAGCACTTACAAAATTAATAGTGGGATATCCGTATGTTCCTGTAATGCTATTACCAGTGTCATCAACTATTTCAATATTTAAATACTGTTGACCCAAATTATGTGATACTGACCAAACGTTTGCAGCCACAGACTGGTTATAAACAAAGCCCCCTATGCCAGGATTGGACTTTACAAATCCCAGGGAACCTACTGATACATCAAGATTGGCACTAACTGACTTATCGGACGCATTGCCCAAAAGAATGTTACCATGATTTAGTGAATCTAGGAGTATGTCATTCCAGTCAGAACCGTTATAAATTTTTAATGCAGTGTTTGCAGAATCCATCCATACATCACCCTGTGTTGCTGATGTTGGTTGATTGTCGTCGCTGTGAATCGCACTACCGGATTTTCCTACCTTAAAGGATGTCTGAGTAGTGCCTTTAAAATTGCCATAGATAGCCATATTTAAAAACCCTTAAGTCAGTGATACCACTGTCAGTCACTTAGTAACTGTCTCAATGGTATTTATCCTTTTAAATTCTAATCTGGGAGGAATCTATCCAATTCGCCATGTAACGCCATCGTAATAAACTGGCACAGTGAATGCACCACCTGATGACGCAATATTTCCAAAATTACCACTTGCCGATATGCTGGAATCACTTATAAAGGATCTGCTTCCAGTGCTTGCTGCGGGCAGAGTTGCGTATGTGTATACCGTGGTAACTTCGCTGGTTCCCGTGCTACCAGTATAACCCACATCGCCCTGATGGCCTGCTGATAATATAGCTCTGCCAGTTGCAGAATAATTCCAGTTAATAGTGCATGTATTGAGATCATTAAATACGATGGTGGGGTAATCATATGTTCCTGTGATGGAGGAGTTTGCTAAATCAATTATTTCCACATTTAAATACTGTATGCCTAAATTATGACTTATAACCCAGGAATTACTAGAAACATTTTGTTCATGTACATAGGGTTCCACTAGTACCCCAGCGCTACCAGTATATCCTATAACTCCTTGACTACCATTAAAACCAGTTGTGCCCTGACTACCTGTGAATCCTATGCTACCTGTATACCCTATTTCGCCCTGTGATCCAGTAAAACCTTTGGGTCCTTGCTGTCCGCCGCCGCTGGAAAGTACCACAGTACCCACAGTGTTGGCTTGCCACTCCACACTAACATTGCATGTGTCTAAAAATGTTACTGTGGGATAACCATAAGTACCGCTTAAACTTTTATCTTGTACATCTATGACTTCGACATTTAGATATCTCTGACCTAAATGATGATTTATCATCCATACATTGCTTGGTGTGGTTTGATGATATACAAAATGGCCTGCAACGACTGCGTTACCCTGTGAACCCGTAAACCCAGGCACAGTACTAGCATTGCCCTGAGGACCTTGACTTCCAGTATATCCTCTGGGTATATTACCGATTGCAGTGTTAAGCGTGTTACCCCATTCGTTAACCCAGGCATTAGAAGCATAGTAACTAAGATCAGGAATGTTTACTGCTGTGCCTACATATCCCTGGACCCAGGTTTCAGTGGCATAGCTACTTAAATCTATATTACTGATTTCACTAGTGACTTTGGAGTTCACATAATTTTTAGTAGCGTATGTGGAAAGATCTGGCGGATAGTATGTAAATACCCCGGTTGTATCATCATACGTTAAAGTACTAAGTGTTGATACTGTGCTATTTACAACTGAAAATTCTTGTTTAACATTATTAGCAAGACCGGGTACATTTGCTTCCCAGGTAATAGTATCTTGCCCGGCATTGAATGTTAAGTCAATATTATTGCCCCCCTTGAATGTAATAACATCCTGAGGTTGATCTGCAATAATAATTGTATTAGATTCGTAGTTTCTAAAAGTTCGCCAGTAATCGACGTTTGCATTCGCCATAAAAATCCCACAATAATATACAGTATTTATCTAATTGTGGATATTAATATTGTTGGAATTTGTTTAGAAACTGATTTTTATGAATAACTAGTTTTGTTAGCTAAAATAGTATATGTATCACTATTTCTTAGTACAGTAAAGATTATCGCATCTATGCCATTATTAGTTCCTGTGGGTACAATGCCAGCCTCCCATTTAATGGTCTGCATAACTCCGTCTATTTGTATTTTGTTAGCGATTTTAGCGGCTGTCCCTTGAGATATTATTACTGACAATGATGCAGTGTGCCCTGACTGCAATCCTAAATTAGTAAAATTAGCAGTAAAATCAGCAACAGGAGACGTATGATAAAATATATGCCCATTATTACAATCGTGAATCACTGTGCCGGTAGCATTGGATAAACTTAAATATTTTTGTAATTCTGTGCTTAACACAGTAATCGAATCAGTTCCCTCGTTAAAATCTAAATATATTCCATCACCAGATATCCATGTTAAAACATCACCTGACTGATCTGCAACTATATTTCTTGTTACGCCGTTGGCATCCAGTGTTCTAAAAACTTTAAAAGCTTCTGCTTCTGGTCCCACATTGCCTTGTGATCCTTGAACTCCCTGACTTCCAGTAAATCCAGTTCCGGTTTGTCCCTGGACCCCAGGGACACCTCTGCTACCACTAAAACCAGTGCTACCAGCAAATCCTCTGCTACCAGAGTAACCAGTGTTTCCCCTGATTCCTTGTAAACCTCTGCTGCCCGTATAACCTTTTACTCCCTGAACACCCTGGATGCCCTGACTACCCCGACTACCAGAATAGCCACTACTACCTGTGTATCCTTTTGCTCCACGGCTACCGGTGTAACCCATGCTTCCTGTGAAACCTGTGGGTCCCTGACTACCACTGGAACCACCACTTCCGGTAAATCCTATGAATCCTTTGCTTCCAGAAAATCCTATGTTGCCCTGAATTCCTTGACTGCCCTCATATCCCACATTGCCCTGGAGTCCAACAGATCCTGAGAATCCTATGATCCCTTGCAAACCCCGTGATCCGGTGTATCCCGGTGTAATGCTATCTGCGCCTGTGCTACCTGTATAACCAATGCTTCCGGTGTAGCCTATGTTGCCCTGAATACCTTGTGAGCCCGTATAACCCACGCTGCCGCTAAAACCTTTAGAACCCAAAAATCCCCGACTACCAGTATGGCCATTTTCGCCCTGCACACCTACACTGCCCGTGTATCCTTTACTACCAGTTAATCCTATACTACCAGTGTATCCTCTGACATTTTCTGTGGACATGATAATTCTGTCTTCCACAACCTGGAAGGTAATGTCACCAGCAGATTCAAACGTTAATACATCCTCCTCCTGATCAGCAATAATGTTTGTTTCCAGACCAGTCCCATCATCTACTACTCTGATAGTTCTGAATGTATAAATTTCATCAGCCATTATACTTTAACCTCTGTCCATCCCATTTCCGCATCTTTTAGCGCAATACCAACTATTGCACTGGCAGGTACATCGGGAGTCTGTGCACTAGTTGCACACCCTAATTCATCTGATGTTACTAGCAAATCACCTTTTTTAACATGTCCACTAACTCTCACTGGTACTCTGCCCTTGAGTGCTATAGTAACACTGGCCCTGAGTTCTTCGTTCATGATAAATGCAGGATTTTCACTAACAACACCAGCTACTCTGTGATCCATAAATTTATGGCAAGCAGTTAGTTCTGCAGCGCTACCCAGCATATCTATAACCATTACTGTTCCAGTCTGGTATGTTTTATCTGAAGTATATTTTTCCGCTATATCAGCATATGTAGAATGTAGTGTGGAACCCGCAGTCAATCTCCACTGCCCTTCTATATTACCAGTAGTTGCAACATTACCTGTGGTAATGCATTGTGTAGTAACACATCCGTTGACATCCACATTGCTAAATGTTGCACTATAATTACTATCTAAAGTTATTTCCCCCGTGGTATTATCATATGATACACCACTATTGCCTGTTAATAATGCTCTGACATCAGAGTTGGCTATTTCTATGTTGTCTGCATTTACAGTGACTCCATAACCGCCCACTGCATCTAGTGTAACATTACCAGACACTCCGCCACCTATTAAACCATTACCGGCAGTGACACTTTCAATGTCACCAGCATCATTTGTAAAACTAAACACACCAGTTGCGGCATTATATGATAAATCTCCTGCCGCACTGAATAATGATCTGACTTCTGAATCTGTTCTCTGAGTAAAGTCTATAACTCCAGTAGCACTGTTATAAGATACATCACCATTAGCACTCAGTAGTGACCTAACATCAGAGTTTGCAAGTTCAATACTATCTGGATTTACTGTTATACCAAATCCACCTGCGATATTAAGTGTGACACTTCCACTAGCTCCACCACCTATTAAACCAGTGCCAGCAATAACTTCAGTAATATCTGCACTGGTGTTTGTGTTTGTGATAGTAACAACATTTCCACTATTTGATACTGTGATACCAGCACCGCCCTGGAAGGATACTCTTTCAGCTGAGCTTACTGCCTCTTCCTGACCAATGCCATCGTCTGTGATAAATGACCAGTTGTTATAGTTGTCTGCTGTTGTGGTAATTTCACCGCTCACTGCATTGTAATTTATTAAGCCTGTGGCGCTTAACTGTGATCTGATATCATTAACACTTGTACCCACATAACTAAAAATGCCTGTTGCATTGCTGTAAGTAATGTTTCCAAAGCCTGAGACATTGGTTACATCCAAACTTTCTCTGACTTCTGACTGATTTAAACCTTCGGCGTCAATGATAATTACATTGCCGTCAGAAGCGGGGTCAGTGTCATAATAAATGGATGTATTAGCGCCAGCTTTCAATCCTCTGATTATAGCAATGTTGGAATTTACATTTCCCACAGGATTTATTGTTGTACCAGCATAAACCTCTATGGCACCTGATGCTAAAACACCGTTGCCGTTGTCTACTCTGCCAAAATCAAATGTTGGAGTAATGGGTATGTTCATGCCATTCATATAAACAAAAGCTTCGTTGCTAGATTTTGTAGTATAAATGTATCCGTCCAGGGACTCAGGACCTTCTGGTATAATCAAATTGCCAGTTTCGAAATCATAGTGGCCGGACATGGTAAATGCTTCATAGTTTGTTACTACGTTGCTACCTATGGCAATCTGTGCATTACTGTCAAACACCATGTCTTTGCCTAAATCTGCAAAAATACCAAATGCGTTGGGGTTGCCTGGACCTATGACATTTTTAAATTCTATGCCATCACCTGCAACTAAATAAGAATTCACTGTAGCATTTACTCTGGCTTGAGTGAACCACAGATTACTAGAACCCTCAGCAATGTCATCTGTATCTCTGACCAATACCCATTCGTTAATACCATCAAAGTGTGACCACTGATTACTCACAGAGTCCCATCTGATATAACTATTTGTTCCGGGCACACTACTTCTGTCCACAACAATATGACTATCTTGTACACTGTTGCCAACATTCATTACTATGTTTGCATCTCTGACAAACAAATCCTGTTTAGCTACTGCATTAATATTACCCAAGACTTCTAAGTTACCAGAAATAGTAAATCCTGGCACAGTTGCATTTGATAAATCTACCAAACCAGTAAATGTAAGATCTTTACTAATAGTACTATCTAATCCTATAATGCCATTTGCAGTATCATAATTGATGGGCGCTGTGGTACTTAACACCTGCCTGACTTCCAATCTAGTGGGTGGCGTATATGTAAATTTCCCTGGAGAATATGCTAGGTTAGCAGCTGTCCATGACGTATTATCATAGATAGTTTCTGCACTGAACAAATCTTCCACAGCACTTTCAAAATCTGAAACTTGTGATGCTTCGATGTTAATTAATAAATTTGCGGCAGTGGTTAACTGTCCCTGTGCATTTACTGTAAAGTTTACTAAACTATTGGCTTGTCCATAGTTGCCTGCACCTACGCCCGTGTCAGTGATGTAAAACTCTCCGTTGGGAACAGTTGTGTATCCATTAAATGTGAGCCCTGTGCCAGCTGAAAAAATATTGTAAATAGAGTTTGCTGTTTCGCCAGCAATGAGTCCACCAGTGACCTGATCAAATGTAATTGCTATGGGCGAGTTTATTACGTTAGAAATTCTGCCTTTGGTATCAACGGAAATACGATTCTGTGTGCTTACATTTGCACCGTAAATTCCTGCAACAACCCCTGTTTCATCCAGGTCAAGCGTGAGCGATACTGTATCCCCTGCATCTATAAAGGAGTCACTCACAGGTTTAATATCAGTATAAGCACCAGTGTTACTACTAGTAATATCAATAGTTACTGCTGATGTCATGGCATAGGCTGCACCAGCATTACCAGTCCATAGATTACCCTCTAATATACCAATGTTGCTTTCACTATTGATGGTATTATCAGGCATGGTGTGAATTTTTTCAATTTGTATGGCACCGTTCACAGGATATCCCACAGTGGAAAATCTCATATATCCCAGTCCTGCATCAGAAGCCTGAGTAAGATCATTAGCTCGGAAATGCATCATGCCCCAGCCTGACATTAAATCATTGGAATAATCATACTTCAATGCAAGCTGTGGTATGGCATATCGACCATCATCGCCCTGGCTACCATCACTGTTGATAATTAATGTGTTGGATTCCAGTTTGTTAATAATTTGTGTTGTTTCAATCTGAACTATATTGCCCTTGACAATGAGTTCTCCGTCGATGTAGAGTGCATCATCTGGGGATATAATAGTTTTATGATTCCATGTATCAGCCATATTTTAGACCTTCAGTGCTTTTAGTCTATTTATCTGATCTTTAAATAGTCATGAAAAAGCCCTTGGGTAAGGGCTTTGGTGGATTTATATAAAATATTAGTACTGGGCTCCAGATGCCAAAGTTACTGCTTGAAATAGATCTGCAATGTCTGAAGAATCACTATCACTGGCAAAGGGAAATTTTTGTATTACATTTTGAATCGTTGCAGGGGAGGGCAGACGACCTCCTGACAGATATCCAGAATCTGTGCTACTTGATCCAGACTGGCCTCCATAATTAGTAACTATATCACCAGTATGTGATGCTCCAGAATCACTAGCAAAAGGAAATTTCTGAATAGATGTGCCCCAAATATTTAAATCTCTATTTTCACCTGCGGTAATATAACCACTTGTATCCGAATTCAATCCTACACCCCCAACATCAGAACTATTTAGGTCACCGTGATCACCAAGTGAAGTATCACTAGCAAACGTAAATGTTTCGATTTCTAATTTTGTAATATTGCCTGGTGTAACACCACCTGCAAAATACGCCGAAGAGGAACTTGCGCATCCCCTAACCCCAAATCTGGAAACATAGACATCCCCATTATCAGTGCTATTACCGTCACTAGCAAAACTAAATTTATCATATTTGGAATTAATGGCACCGTTGGGACCACTTTCCCCGGAACCCACATATCCGTCTGTGCTGCTGGCAGAACTACTTGCGCCACTTTTTCCGCCAGTTGTTAAATTTCCCACTGACGAAGCATCACCATCGCTTGTAAAGCTCCATTTTCCTGTGCTAGTTAGTCTATTATAGGAGCTGTCAACACCGCCGGCAGCATAACCATGGGCAGAGCTGCTAAAACCTGATGTTCTTGACCTTGAATCTAAAAAATTCCCTACATCAGTACCATTTTGATCGGAGACAAAACTATATTTTTGGATTGTGTCTACATTTGATGGGGTACTTCCTGATGCACTATATCCAAAATTACTACCCTGATATGGAGTGCCTGCTGGACTTGGTGATCCACCTGGTGGTGTTAAACTTACACCCCCTGAAATACTTACACCGCCAGAAATTGTAAAACCCATTGTTATCTCCTTGTAAAAGTTATTGATATTTATCTTTTTTTTGCTCATGAAAAAGCCCTCCTAGGAGGGCTTTTTGTTTAACTTAGATCCTACTAATTAGTGGAATGTTACGTTAGTAAGACTGATACCGTCGACGTAGTCGCCAGCGTTGCCCAAAGATGAAGCAGTGTTTGTCAACTCTTTGTAACCATAACGTGTCATGAATGATACGACTGGCTCAAAAGTGTTGGGATCCATTACTGGACCTGTGCTCATCAGTGGTACGTATGGGCAATAGAACGCAGGAGCATCTGTCTCAGATGAACCTTTGTAGCCTACCAATACCATTGTGCCGTCACTTGCATAGTTATCAGCAAATACGCGCAGTGTTCCATTCAGTGTACCAACAAACTTAGTGTTAGTTGGAGCTTCGAAACTACCTTCAGTTGTGCGAGCAAATGTTGATGTGCTGGCGCTCTGGAGGATTGTCAGTGCTTCTGGAGAAACAACAACATAGTTACCAGCACCACGACGTGTACGTGCCGCAATTCTGTTAGCTGAACGGTTAATTTCTGTAGCCAGGATAGCGTGACGATCGCCAACGTATACTGGGTTGTAAGTACCTGGACCACCACCTGTTACAGTAGCGTTGTTGTAACTGAAGTCCATGAAGTCAACAGTTGTTGTTGCAGGTGTAGCAAGTGCGCGCAGGCTGCCGATGATCTCTTGATCGATTTCAACAACAATTTCCTGAGCAAGTGCTTGCATGATTTCTGCTTCAACGTCAACGCCGTGCATAGCTTCTGCGTCCTGTGCAGCTTCGAAGGTCCAGCGAGCTGATAACCTACGAGTCTTAGCTTCCACAGTCTCTTTCAAGATCTGGATGCTCATCTTGTTACCTACTGTACCTTCGGCAGTTGATGTAGCATCTGGCTGACCTGAATACTGAGTAGCAAGAGCAAAAGGACTCAATGCTTCTGTGCCAGCAACAACGCCAGCAGCGGTTTCTGCGTAACGTACACGCAGTGTGTGAATCTGACCCACGGGGCCAGTCATAGGCTGTACACCTACTAACTCGTTAGCAATAACGCTAGGCATTACGCGACGAATCAGAGGCAACATTACCTTATTAAGTGTTGCAATATTACCAGCAGCCGTTGCACCTGCAGTAGCAGTTTCTGTCAAATACTTCTTAGCATTCTCCAGAACAACATCCATAGTGCCCTTACGCTGACCTGTAAGGCCCTCTGTAAGCGCTTCTTTAGTGGCTGCCCAGTTGCTTTCAAACAATTTAGCCATTTTAATCTCCTATCAAAGTCCGGCTAACTTACGGATCTCAATGATTTCAGCACTGGTCTCCGGTTCGTTATTTTTAGATTCAGTTAAAACTGTCTCTTCTTTGTTACCAGTTACTTCGCGACTGCTGGTAACCGTTTCGTTTAATGGCTTCTTTGCTCTGGGTGCATCTTCACTGATAACACTAGGCAGATACTTTTCAAAAGCACCGTCCAGCTTTTCAGTTTTTACACTTTCCAACAAATCAGACATAATTTCTTTTTTATCACGGCTGAGTGGTTTCATCAACTCATCAAGTTTCTCTTTACGAGCATACTTGTCCTCAGCTACTCTTAAGCGGCTCTCTGTGAGGGATACAGTCTCCTCACGTTGCTTAATTTTGTCTGAAGCTTCTGCAAGTTGTGATTTCATTTCAGCTAGTGTTTTCTGGAATTGTCGAATTTCTTTGGTTTCGTTCAGATACGATGTATTGTACTCTGAAGCAAACGCTTCGAAAATTCTACGTCCAAAGTCATTTTCGCGAGCTGATGTGATGTCATTTTTAAACGTCTGGATTTCCGTAGTCATGGTAGAGTTGATAACTTTCTCAACTTTTTCCGCGGCTTTGGAAATAAAGTCCTTTTTAGTTTCAGCTAGCTGACGCTTGCCTTCACGGACCATTTTAACCTTCTGTTCAACCAATGCTTTTTTGTCTTCGTGAAATTCCACAAGCTCCTCGGCAAGTTGATCAGTTACAAAACCGTCCAACTTGTTGAGGTGCTCTGAAACACGACTACGATCAGCATGGAGTTCCTTGACTTCTTTGGCAACCATTTCAGTTACAAATCGGTCCAGGATCTTTGCGTGTTCACTTACAGCTTTGCGATATTTAACTCTTTCTTCTGCCAGGGCCTTCTTGTCCTCAGCTAATTCGGAAACTTCAGCTTCAACTCGTGTAGAGATAAAGTTATCAACTGCTTCCACAATCAATCCTTTGTCATGCTCATAACGCTGAGCAAACTCTTCACGAAGTTCTGCTGTCATTTCTTCACGGGCTTCGGACAGGCGTGACTCCCAGGCTTCCTGAATGGTCTCACGTGCCTCTTCAGACAAGTTAGTTCCTTCCAGGAGTTCGTTAAATGTCACTGCCATTTCTATCTCCTATTACTTGAGATTTAATTCCCTTATAAAAGACTTCATGCCCTTTACAAGGTATTTTTCTGCGCTTTTATCGTGTGTTACTGCGGCGGCTGTTCTGTGAAGAACTGCACCACCGCGCATGTTAAACAAACTCTCATAGACTGGTTTAGGGTAAGCATCTGGAGCACTGGGCTGTGCCACAATGTCCACAGTTACGCATTCAAAGCCATCAACAATGCCATTATCACTGACATTGCCTGATCCTCTGCTACTTACACCCAGTGCCGCACCTGCTTTCATTAAAGCAGATGCAATGTTACCCATGGGCGTATCTATGAGTTTAAGTTTTCCTATACCATTATTACCGTCCATCCACATATCTTCTATAATGTGACTAACACGGTCCAGGTTAATTTGGAGTTCCGGCGGATGATCTAGTTCTCCCATGACGGTTTCACCTTTTCTGATCCGCTGATCTATCTCGTCCACTGCTTTCTTAATCTCAGCCAGAGGATAAACTCTGCCATTTTGATTACGCTGTTCTGCCTGAACAAAAATACCTTCCATGCCCAAAGTCTTTTTGCCGTCCTTGTCCTCAGATTCGAAGATTCGGACTTTGGCGTCTCTGGGATTTATGTATTCAAACAGTTGACGTGACATATATACTCCTAATTATTGTTGCTTTTGCTCTACATCAATATTGTGATTGCCTGGATCCTGGGGATTAGCATTTGCTGAATCTCCGTGATCACCTTCACCACCATCCTTGGAGTGTACAGGCTCGCCAGCACCCTCGACCTTAGTTTCCTTAGGTGCTTGAGTAAATGGGCTAGCATCATTATCACTAGTAGGAGCTTTGGGATCTGCTACATTATCTGACAACTTTGTTGCTTCTTCCAGAGAATCTTCAAAGTTTTCATCTAAATCATATTCTACAGATTCCATTTCGTCCTGATCGAACTCAATCTCCTCTGCATCAGCATCTACCGCTGCATCCATTGCATCCTCTGCATCATCTTCAGCTTCGTCGTCATCAGCCATAAGCTTTTCAAACTCTGCCTTGAGATCAGCAAGTTCATCTTCCAGATCGTCCAGCTTATCTTCCATGTCGCCGTCCATCTCACCATCTTCTTCATCATCAGCTTCACCAAACTCGTCGGCTTCTACTGCGTCCTGAATAGCAGTGACATCTTCAACATAATCTGCTGAAGGATCTGAGTGATCAATTGTTTCTTCAACTTCTTCCTCTTCGTTGTGCTTCTTTTTAGAACCACAGGAAGATTCGTCTACTTCTTCTGACTCTTCCAGATCTTCCTCAACTTCTTCTGACTCGTCCAGAACGCGCTCATATTGCTGACGGGCTTTTGCTACAACATACTCGTGTAACAGCTCCTCAGCTTGATCGTTCTCTTCTGCCAAAAGGAGTTCAAGAATCTGTTCGAGATTAGCTCTTGATTCTGACATTGTGGCCTCCTATTTTTGTATTTAGAACCGTAACTAGACTCCCAGATGGAGTCTTCCACAGATATATTTACAAATAAAAGTGTAAGATAACGATTTTCAGGCTCAGAATGAACCATTTTAAGTAGATTTTAAAGTAAAAATATATTTAGTACTAAAAAGTTTGTAAAAAAACTATAGTTTATTTAAATGCCCTGATCTTCTGGCTGAGCACCATACATGATTCTCAAAAACTTTTTGTTAGAAACCTTTTCAGCTTTCTTTAACTCGCGCAATTTGCGTAGTTTATTTAGTTGCTCCAGAGTAAGTCTTTGCTTTCTGGTGTCAGAGGATTTAAACTTTGCACCGTTGTCGCCTTCAGGACTATAAAATTCATCTAATCTCATGACTGTATTTATGAAGGCATAGTGCCTGCATCTCCCAGACCTGCACCAGCATCGTCCAAGCCACCACCAATGCCTGCTATATCACCCAAACCGTCTTCACCACCTTCCACAGGAGGTGGTTCAGCAATTTCTGTGCTTACATCAATGTCTTGCTGAGGTCTAAGACCTACATTCCTGAGTTGTGTTTGTTCAGTGCTGACATCACCATACTGATCGATATCATTCTCCTCACGCCACATCTCCTCATTTTCACGCATCTCCTCCTCACTAAGTCCCAGATACTTCTTGAGTTTAAACTGATTGCTCATGTATGAGATACCTGCAACCTGACTGTAAAGTGCAGCTCGTTCTGTGTTAAGTTGTATTTCTCTGTAATCACCAAAGTTTTGTGGTGGAGTTAATTTAATACTGAAGTTTCCGTTGTCAACTTCCACTCCTCTCCATTTTAGATACATCTTGAACTCGAAGTCCAGACTTTCCTCAATTTGTCGTTGCAAACGTTCAACATACTTAGAAAATCTAAATTCCTGAATATATGCTACGCCAACTTTACCGTCGTTGTACAGTGCAGATCCGTCCTCAGGTCCTGTGGGCAAATATGAACTAGGAATACCCAAGCCACGAAGCAGTTTGTTATTAAAATATTTAAGATCGTCGATGTCACCCAGGTTGTCTCCGCCTGGCAAGGTATCTACTTTACTACCACGACCCTCTGCTGTTTGTGCAAAAAAGTAATCTTCTAGCATACTCATGGGATTGTATGCGCTGTCTGCTATGCTCTTGCCGTCTGCAGTCTGGTTGGGAATACGCTTTTGTTTTACTTCATACTTTACTTGCTCCAGATACTGACGCGCCTGGTGTGCTGGCATGTTGCCCACATCAATAAAGAATACTCGGCGCTCTGGTGCTCTGTGCAATCTGTAGATCAGTACAGCGTCTTCCAGTAGTTCTTTCTGACGATAAATTTTATAGATGGGATCAAGTATGCTATTACCAAAAGGCCAATCTGGACCCATGCCATCACTCATGGTGGGGTGTACAAAGTGGTCGCCGCCCACTGCAACACTGCTAGCTGCACCTGACTGTGCCTGACTAGTGTATGCATCAGCAGTATTAAACGTACTCATACCCTGCAAATTTGTACCCACATTGTGTACTGGACTTATACGAGTAGCAATTAAATGTTCAAAATTAGGGTCCAGATTACGCACAAAAATATAATCCACGCTCTTTCCCTCTGCCTGATTTACTATGATCTTCTCTATTTGTGCAGGGTCTACCCAATATAACTTGTACGTCTCTGGGTCTCGAATCATGAAACAATCACCATATTTTATGGTGCTTCTAAACATTTTAAAGAGTCTTTTGCGCCAATCGTTGATGTTACACCAGTTTTTCAGCACTTTGGAAATCAACTTGGATTCTGTGTCAGAGGGATCCTCGTCATATTTAATCACAAATGGAATACCAGAATATTCATCGTCCTGAGTCGCAAATTCTGCAATCGTGTCCAGTGCAGTATGGATTTCTGGATCTGTATCCATGGCGTCATACTGTCGGTAACGCATGAGTCTGTTAGGGGATCCAGCATAAACCTCTGGCAACCATCCTCTGCTGTTATCCATGCCGAATCCTGAACTACCCATACCAGATTTGCGTTGTTCACCTGTGACATTTAGTGGTAACCCTGAATTATCAACTGCTGTAAAAAACTTCTTCCAAGTCATATCTTTATCCTGTCTTAGTGGTATTTATCCACTATAACAAAAATATATTACAGATACTGAGCTGGATCCTTACCGGCCTTTCTGAGGTTGCGTTCGTTTAAGACTTTTACAGCAAGTTCCCTCTCTGAAAAATTCATTTCCCAGGCATCTGATATACTGATACTTCCATCACTGTATATAGCAAGTTCCACAATACTTTTTTCCAGGGACTCTGTTTGCTTCCTGAGAGAGCTTATGTGTGACATAACTTCATCAGAGTCCCTGGTAGTCAGGAAGCGGTGGAAAAATTTACAGGGTCGAACTCCAAAGCACTTTTGAACACATGACCACATTGTTCATTGTCACACTGTACCTGAACTTCCTTTTGTATACCAGCCTGATTGAGCTGTGTCACAGTTTCAGTAATCTGATTACCTACACCAGTCTCGCAGTTTTCCAGATACTCTTGTATGTTAGCACGATCACTCACCACAAATTCCTCACCGCTTTCGTCAGTGCCTGATATACTGTATACACTGTCTACCAAAACTAAAAAGTTTAGCTGAGCCAATTTCATGTAACTATCGTTGAAGGCTTTAAGACGCTCCATGTCGTCTTCGATGTTAGCAATGCTCTGTAAACTGCGAGTGCTCTGGAAGTTTTGTACACCAGCCGCAATGCTAGTTTCATATGACACGGGCTTGATAGTGATAATAAGATCGTCGTCTGTTTTAATATCTACATTTTCAGGCACTGATGTCATGGTGCTTAGAATACTACTCACACTAGCCGCTGTGGTAGTAACGTTGCTACACTCTGGACACTTGGCTTCCATGTTGATGGTGTCACCATATGTGGCACCATTGATGGCCACCATTAATGCGTCAACATCTGCTCCCAAGAGTTCTCTGGGTTTTTTGACTGCTGGTACACAACTGGCAATAACCTGTGCTACACTTTCTCCATTAAGTAAGGCATCAGGATTGCGCATCATGATCTCATCTCGGCTAGTCATAGCAAATATAGGATACTCACCGGTTTCGGTTTGTTCCAATACTTCTGATTTATAAAAAGCACTGTTACTGGGTATTCTGGTGTAACTTTTGGGTGCTCTAAATCTACCTTTGAGTGGATTGTCTGACATTTTTAAAACTCCTGTTAATGGTCACGATAAATATGTGTGTTACGACCTATATACTATTTATTTAGGTTATAATGGCATATAAGGGATTTATTGGATGGCCAAAGACATTGACATAGGGTTACCAGACGGCGGTGAAATAACTGTCCCAGCCTGGTCTACGGAAGAAACACAGAAGCAAATCTATGCCTTGCTTAAAAGCATGGAGGGTGTTGACAAGCAAACTGTTAGAAAGCTGGAAGAAGCTCAAAGGTCAGACGATAGAAATTCTAAGAAAGAAATCGAAGCACTCAAAGATTTAGGCAAGGATCTCAAGGAAGGCATGCAAGGTGGTTTCCTGGGAAATTTAACCAAAGCCGCAGGATTAGCAGGCAGTGCCTTGGGCACATTGGCCAAGGGCACGGCTGTTGTTGTGGGAGGGGTTGCTGCACTTGGAGCGGGACTAACTGCGGCTGTAGCTAAAACTGCTGATTTCGCTATGAGCTACAGCGATGCTATAAAACCACTGGTTGACAGTGGCATGGCATTTGGTAATTTAGGTAAGCAGGTTGATGAAAGTGTATTAGATCTCACAAGACTAGGATTTAGTGCTGATGACGCCGCCAAAATGCTCAACAACTCTAGCACTGCTTTCCTGAGATTGGGCAACACGGGTTTAAAGAATTTTACATCTACTCTGGAAGCCGCGGCTAAACAAGGCGCACAGTTTGGTATGGTTCAGGATGAGGCTACTGAGTACTTACTAACAGAACTTGAAGAACGTGCTCGATCAGGCCTTGTTGAAAGAATGAATGCCACCCAGTTTGCGGCGTTGCAATATGGTATTTTGGAAGATCAGATTAAAGCTAGCCGCAGATTGGGTAAGACTGTGGATGAAATTGCTGACATTCAAAAAGCCGCTCTGGGCGATGACAGACTTGTGGGCTTACGACAAAGTTTTAATGGCGACAAATCACAGAACCAAATGATCAATGATCTTATTGCTAACCTGTCAGCAATACCGGGTCTGAGTGAGACTGACATAGCAGATATAATTGCCGCAGAACAATCAGGCTTGGACATAGAATCTACTGAAGCTTATTCAAAGCTTGTTGGGGCATTATCACAAACTCCAGGTGCTCTGGAAGCATATACTCAAAGCATAGGCGATAGTGTACAAGCACTTATAAGTGATAACCAGGAAGGGTTTGATGCCGCACAGGCTGAATTTGCTAAAACCACAAAGCTCACAGGTGATTCTATTGGTGATATTTATGAAAGATCCAGAAGTACTAATAAAGAAATCGCAAATGAAGCCAAAGCCCAGTTAGCATCTCTACAATTAATCGCTCCAGAAATTTTAGGTATGTATGGCAAAATGAGCAGATTTGGTGAAGTTACTGAAGAACAGAGTAAAAACGCAGGTGAGGGTCTGGATGTAAACGCGGCATCTGAAGCCGCCGCAAAGTTACAGAATGATATTGCTGATATGTCTGGTGCTGTGTCTACACAAGTGACCAGAGCGGCACAAGAAATGACAGAGTTTATGTCAACACTAAGCACCACACTTAACAAATCAGGAATCAAGGAAGGCTTTACAGAACTTACTGAAATCGCTGGTAATAAAGCCGTGGCCGCAATTGGTAAAATGAATGATTCAGTTGCTGGAATAGCAGAGAATTTTATTAACATATCAAAGGAATTGCAAGCCGCATTCGGTGAAGGTGGTATGTTTGGTGAAGGTGGCATAGCAGATCTTGTAACAGCAAAAATCATAAACCCACTGGCAGATGCTTTGATAAGTGGTATTGGCAGTTTGTTTACAAGTCCAACAGTAATTGCCGCCGCTGTGGCAGGCATAGGTGCACTGATGCTTGCCATGAGAACAGCCGTAGCAGGGATGCCAGGCATAGGTACTGGAGGCAATCCTGATGCGATCATGGGTGGCGATGCTGATGGCAAGGACAAGGACGGCAAAGGCAAAGGCAAAGGTAAACTCGGTAAATTAGGTCGTATACCTGGTTTAGGCTTATTAAGTGGTGCGCTAGAATTAGCTGATTTATCTGACGATTTAGGTCAAATAAACAAAGATCTGAAATCTGGTAAGATTGAGGGTTATGAAGCTAATATTGCCAGAACTGCCGAGACATCTGAAGCCATAGGCGGTACTGCCGGTGCTGCAGGTGGCGCCATGGCAGGTGCCGCAGTAGGAAGTGTTGTTCCCATAGTTGGTACAGCCATAGGTGGACTCATAGGTGGTGCCATAGGTTGGTATGCTGGACGTGAAGGCGCCCGTGCAGTTGGCGAGGGCTTGGCTGAAGCAGTGTTTACACCCGAGCACATAGCCCTACAAAATGAACTTGCTAAGATTGAAGAACGCCTAGGTAAAGAAAATAATCGCAGAACACAAATGCAACTAGAGGCCAGACAGCAACAGTTAGAAACCGAACTGCAACTCCTAAAACCAATTGAGAGCTCATCTCCTGTAAATCCCAATAATATACCCATCATGACAAATTACACCAGAGATGATGAGGAATCTGGTGAAGATCCAGAAACAACTGCTAAAAAGAAACAGAATGAACAAGATGCCACAGATCAACCTAAAACAGTTGATGATCTGGTCACTGAAGCAATGCGTGATTTAAAATTAGGCATAGAAGCACAAAATAGTTTACTTCAAAAAATTGCTGGTAATACTGGTAAAACTAACAAAGGAATTGGTGCTATTGCTGACACCCAATAACAACACACTTCGTGTGTAAAAACTCATTTATTTCAGTTCACTTCCGTTCACTTCAATTCATATCGTTTTTATCGACTTCGTCTGATAACAAATACAGATGTGGATTTAAATACTTCATAAACCAGAAGTCATAACTCACCTACAACAGGTGAGTTAAAAAAATGATCTTCATAAGACCATCATCATCCCATACCAGGGTGCGTGGAGGAGGGGCGAGCCTTCAATCCTCATACACTACCATCACGTGACATTGCTGTCACCTCGCGGAATCTGACACACAGTGGATAGGTTACTGTGTGACAAACAACAGGTTGCTTTTTCTCAGTGCCTGTATCTTATTTGTGCCATACTACTTTGCTTCAGTTCTGAGTGGGTGTTTCTCCCACCCTCAAGAAGATTTATGTTTTCAGTGTAGTGCTGTTGTGTATGCCAGTGCTTTTGTGTTTAATGAGTTTGATGTTGTGTGAGTGCCAAAATTGAGTTTTAGATGTGATATGCCAATTGTTATTGTATTGAGTATAGGAATCGACTTCAAAGCCGTCCCTGGTTTCGTATGCTACATACTCACCAATGTTATTGAACTTCATAAAAATAATGTTCAAATCTCTGGGGTTTGCAGTAGTGAGGGTTTCTGTGATCCAGCCGTCCAGTAACTTGTTTCCATCGTACAACTGATGAAAGTTAAAGGCTTTATAAAATTTACATTCACAATTAAAGAAGTTCCAGTCATCCGGTGGGATTATATCTCCCTTGAATGCCCTGACCTGACCTTCTGTCATGAGTGCCCGACGATCATAGTTTATGCCTCCCAGAAAAGCACCTGAGGTTGGAACACGCATAAATTTATCACCGTATATTTCAGTGAGAAATTTAGCAACTGCATTTTCGTATCCTTTTCCTTTGGTTTTTTGTGGACTGGGCATAGTTATAATTACCTGTTAATTTTGTTTAAGTTGCAAATACTGATCAATTTACATACTCAGTGTCAGTATTGTATGCAGTAAAGCCACCTTCCTTGATCACAGTAAGTACATTGCCTACACGACCCACAAGTTCTTCCTTGTGACTAATAAGCATGATGTTTTTACCCTGGTCTCGGTTCATCTTTTTAAGTATGCTGAGACCAGCCTCCACGCCCACACTGTCCATGCCTGAGTCCAACAACTCATCAATACATAGGAAGTTCATGGGATGGTTGAGACTTTCATATACATCTCTGAATGCCCAGCTAAGTGATAATATAAGCCTGTTGCGCTCGCCTCTGGATAAGTTATCAAAGTCCAGGTCTCTGCCATACTCAGTGATTTCCACACTTAGATCAGCACTAAACTTTACATCATGTGGTAAACCAATCTTATCCAGATAGTTTGCTAGTCTGTGGTTTAGGAATGCTATGTTTGTATCAATAATTCGTTTGCGTATAAAACTATCTTTACCAGTTAGTAACTTGTATAAAAATTCCTGATGTTCACGTAGTTCAGTGAGATCATTAATGTTATCAAACTCAATGTCCTGCAAACCAGACTCCTTGAGTTGATCAACCTGCTCTGTATATGGATTTGTGTCGGCTGACTTCTCTGCAAAACTTTCTGCTAGATTTTCTAAATTGGTTCTGTGTGTATAAGCGCCTTCTATGGTCTCATAAAATGTATCCAGTATTTCTGGTACACTAATTTGTACAATAGCATTCTCAAGATCAGATATTTTGTTTTCCCGCTCACTGCTGTACACAGTCTCATCTGCTATTTTATCACGAAGATCTTGTGTGTATTCTTCATGAGTGTTCAGATGTGCAGTGCCCTGACCACATGCAGGACAAGTTCCTGCCAGTGCACTAGATAAATCTTCTTCCAGATCTGTGATTTTGATAATACTACGATTATAACTTGTTGTTGTGGTGTCTAATTCGTTTTTTAGAACTTTTAATTGTGAACTTAGATCTGATGCTCTGACATTGGATTCGTGTGACAATATTTCCTGATCAATATCGATTTCCATGAGGCTAGCTATGCTTTGTTCTAACTCTGCTACTTTTTCTGTGTGCGTTTTATTCCACGCCCGACTACGCATTTCTATTTCACGAATATTTTTCTCTATGAGCTCATTGCTATTACGAACAGCATCAATGCGTATCTCCTCCTCCTTGATTGAGTCCTTGGTTTGCTTTAGTAACTCTTTGAGTATGTCTGCTTTTTCTGATAGTTCTGTTATGCCCAACAACTGCTCAATCATTGCTCTCTGATCATTTGCTCTGAGACTCAGGAAAGGTTCTGTGTATGTGTTAAGAGCAATCAACTGCTTAAACATCTCGTGCGGAAAGCCTATTATTTTCTCAATAAACTTTTGTGTCTCGCGACTATCACCCTGAGCATCATTGTCCTCGGAATTTTCTTCGCCATCCTGAAACAAACGCAACACGTTGGGCTTCCTGCCACGTTCTATTCGATAGTCTGTGCCATCTTTTTGAAACTCCACAGTAACCATCATCTGCTTGGCATTGGTTTTGTTTATGAGATTATCTTTGCGAATGTTAGTGAGTGCTTCACCATACAGAGCATAACTCAGTGCATTTACAATAGTAGTCTTGCCTGTGCCGTTTCTACTGCCGTCACCTCCTTGATCCAAGTTATGACCCAATACTAATGTAAGTTCGCCTGTGTCTAAATTTACTGCCTGTGTCTGAGCACCCACACTCATAAAATTCTTACAACTGATATTCTTCAGCTTTAACATTTAAACCTCTAATCCATTGTAGATATCAATAAGAACATCTTTTTTAATTGTTTGTGATTCGATTGTATCCAACTGACTGAGCACAATCTGATTTACACTTTCAAATTGTATATCACCGCCCTCAAACTCTTCCTGATTTTCCTTGATGGGCAACAAACTAATTTCCCTGACATTGTATTGGTCAGAGAAGTTTTCACGAATAAAATTAGCTTCTTCGTAACTGATATCTATGTCCAGTTTTACGCGAGCATATGTATATTCGTCCAATAAATTTTGATGATCAGATAGCAGTTCACTTAAAGTCAGAGTTTTGTATTTGGGACATTCAGTCCAATTAACATACTGGGGTTCACCGTCCCATTCCAGAAACATTGCTCCACGCTCCCAGTCACCTGCATCGGCGTAGTTGTGGGGGAAGGCATTGCCTATGTAATGAATATTGTTTTTATACTGACGCTTGTGAAAATGTCCTGAAAATACATACTCAGGGCCCGCGAGGTGTTCAGACTGCAGACCACCGTGGTCTGGCATCTCTACCATTGCGTTCATTTTAAAATAGGGTAGCTCCAGATGCCCAAACATATACTTGGCTTTGATCTTTTTTATTTTTCTCCATTCATCCTGAACCAGCCAGGGGATGATAGCCACATCGCCTTGTATGAACCACTCATCAACCATGACAAAGTTGGGCAGGTCGCGAGCGTACTCCACACTGTTGAGTTCACGCTTGTCACGATAGTACAGGTCATGGTTGCCAGTGATAAAGTATACCTTCTCAAAGTTGTCGTTGAGCTTCTTGAGATCACGGATGGAAGCGTTCATGGTAGCAATGTTTACACTTGCTCGCTGATGACTCCAGTCTCCTAAAAAGATACAGGTCTCGGCACCACGCGCCTTGGCTTCAGTAATAAACCAATCTGTGTATCTGTGACAATCTGCTAAATGGGTATGGCTGTTTGACTTCAACCCATAGTGAATATCAGTGAAGCAAGCCGCTGTTTGGAATAAGCTCATGAAACTCCTTGTACTTTTGTTTGTATAGTTCCTGTCCTATGTTTATATTTTGTTGCCAGTCCAGACCACCACCGTGGGCCACCTTATTACTGACATATTTCCAACAGTATACACTGACATCAGTGCCTTTGTCAAGATTATAACGCCAAACGGCCTTGGCAATAGCATATGCTTCCATGTCGACCACGTCACAGTATTTTGCTAGCATTCCTGGATCTTCTGTAAACTCGTCAGCAGTGCCACATATAAAACCGGTCTGGTTCAGAGAAATAATTGCAGGACATAAGTCCTGTGGTGTTTTACATCTGGGTATACCCAGGGCCGGAGCATACATGTCGGTCTGTACTACACTGCCTATCTGGTATAAGCCTGAGTCGCAAGTGACCCCTCCGGCAGTACCAAAGTTCCAAACACGTTTGGGTTTGTAGTGATGTAATAGATGGGTTACCGTATAGGTTGCGTTGATCTTACCTATGCCTGTGAAAAATACATTGTCCCATAACATAATTGCTGGTGCCTCTTCAGGCACCGCAATAAGTATGATGTCATCCAAGTTATTCGAAAGCCTCATCCTGTTGAGCTTCTTCTCGCATCTTCTTGACTTCCTCGTCGTGCTTCATCTGTCGAGTGTAACTAGGCATATGTCCTTGTTCAATTAAAATGTCATCACGAATAGTCTGCATGCGCTTTTCTGAGTTGAGTACTCGGGTAAAACAGTTAGTGATAGTCTGCGTGTAATACGCAAAGGGATTGTCAGATCTGGCTTCGTTGAACTTGAGACCAACCAAACTAAGTTGTAGCAAAGCATCGCCACGCATTTCGTCAACATAACTATAACCACGCCAGTTAGCACGATGGCTATAACGCTCGACTAGTTTAAGAAACATTGTACCCAGAGTGTTAGTAATTTTGCCATGTTCTGTGTCAAACGAACCTGTTTTTAAACCGCCGTCCCAATGACTTCTGGAAACCTCAGATATATTATTATCTATGTAGGCATAGTGCTTGAAGGGTGCAAAATTTAATTTTGCTTTTTCCTCCGATATATTTTTGGGATTTTTCTTTCTGCCAGGCGCGTCTGGAATATGTTCATAAGTCATTACTCTGAATACCGCTTCGCTGTCAGGTATGCTGTCAATTTCCACAGCAAAGTCTTTTTGTTTGGGCTTATTACGATAATCCTTGGAATCATGATGTTTCATAGCTTCTGCATATGCCTCAGCTTGAATGCGGCTTGCACGATTTTGTTTAGCCTGATCCAGGGTGTATGAATCTATCTCAGTGATGTCGTTTAAAATTATGTCATACTGATGATATGCTTTAGATTTTACCCAACAAAAGCTCATTTTGCTTTTGTGGATTTCCTTGAGAATATCTTTGTTGTTTAAATAATTTTGCTTCTTGGCAGCCATGTGCACTCCTGTGTTATTATTATAGAGTAATTATACTATATAAGATGCTGTGATGTCAAGTTTTGTGTACTGCTATTTATCTGGCTAAAAAATTAAAACTATGGTTTATGATACGGATAAATATTGGCATGGCAATAAACTCATCAAACAGATCCATTGGTAGTTGGTTATCCAACAAAGCTACTGAAGCTATCAATAAAATAGACAATCCCATTGTTCGTAGCGGTGTAGGAAGCATAGTAAATGCTCTGGATCCCAGAATACTTGGCGCTGGACGAATCAATGATGGCAATGTATTTGCGGCAGAGTATGATCGCAGAGCAGTGGATTTATTTAATGAGCTTAATCAAGCATCTTCGCCCAGTGTTAAAAACAGTGGGTTCAATGAGCCCTATGATTGGAGAGCCAGACTCAGACCCAAAAGAGGGGGCCAGAATAGATTTTATTCAGCCATTGGAGCTGGGGACTATTTAATGAGACCCATAAAAGAAAGCAATGGTTTAGTGTGGAAATATACACCCACAATAGCTCTCAGTGGCATGGCTAATTATTCACCTCATAGTGGTCAAGGCATGCAATATCCTGTAAGAAGTTACCAGGATAGCACTCCTACTGACATTATTGTGAGCGGAACATTTAGCGCTAACGATATATATGAAGCAAGATATCTACTAGCAGTGTTTACTTTTTTTAAAATTGCAACCAAAGGAGATTTTGGTGATATCGCTGTTGCAAAGGAAACTGCTGGGGCTCCTCCGCCGGTGTTATTATTTGAATACATGGGCGATCATATGTTTTATAAGGTACCAGTAATAGTAAGCTCTTACAGTCTTACCATGGATAACGATGTTGATTATGTACCAGTATCGTTTAACGATACAACCTCATATGTTCCAACATTGTGTGATATTGTAATATCATTACAGACACAATATACGCCAAGCAAAGTTCGCAGGAGATACGATATTAACTCCATAGCAAATGGGGATGCTTATAAAGATGGATTTGTATAATGTCTACTAAGTTCAGAAAAGACAGTTTTATTAAAAACAACCAGATTCTGGATGGGGTTTTTCTGGATATAAACAAGTTACCTAACATTAAAGTCACATTAAGTGATGAACAATATACTATTGATCCAGCCTACAATCAGCGACCAGATCTTTTAGCTCACACTCTCTATAATAATAGTCGCCTCTGGTGGGTATTTGCTCTGAGGAACCCAGACACAATTAAGGATCCCATTAGAGATTTTACATCAGGCACAGTAATATTTTTACCCAGTGCAGGAAGCATAAGCGCTCTGGGAGATCAGGTATCATTGGTGAGTAATAGAAACGGTGGCGCATAATGTCACAAGGACAACAACAAGCACCAGAGTATTTTAATCCATGGGTAGGTAAAGCCTATGGTAATATATTGGACCAGTATTCTAGTAGTACTTACAATGCTAAACTTTATATAATAAATCCCCAAAATGCACCCACCTCACAATCTGCGCAGTCTAGTGAAAGTGCTAGACAAAATGCTAGTGCTCCTGGGGCTGGCGGTCAAACACTCACTGACTCTCCAGAAAGAACAGTTATCATAGCACAAACTGGAGTTACTGCTGGTAATACTATCGATGATATAAGCATCACTTCGGTAGGTGGTGCTGTTACTGGTGTTACATTTACTATAAAACAGCCCAATAGAGCAGATTTGCTGGACCAAATTGTATTAGCCAGAAGTTTTCTGGGTTGCGAAGGCACTCAGGGAGTGTATTTTTATCTAGAACTTAGTTTTAAAGGGTATACTGACGAGGCAGACTTTTTTGTTCCAAGTAGTTCCGA
>JACKZZ010015321.1_pt1 | contig 60666 bp, 67 predicted proteins | sample 8027871 | NCBI WGS metagenome assembly JACKZZ01 (sample SAMN15724774, study PRJNA655200) | protist metagenome | isolation source: fluorescence activated cell sorting (FACS) single amplified genomes of... | place: USA: West Boothbay Harbor, Gulf of Maine | collected 2000-07-19
TTATGTAAATACATCTAAAAATACTACAACAACATGGAGTACTAGTAAATCAACTACAGAAACTAGAAATACAGTTGCAAACACAACTACTTCATGGGTAACTAGTAAAGCAACGAGTCATAATACAACAACAACATTCTCAACTTCTTCATTAAGAAATACAACAAAATCAACAACTTGGAATACAACAACAACATTCTCAACTTCTAAATCAACCTCAAAATCTACAACTACTAGTTGGAGTACATCTAAGTCGACAACAACAACTTTTAGTACTAGTAAAAATACTACTACTTCATATAATACAGGTTGGAATACTTCTGTCCCTGTATTCACATCATGGGTAACAAGTGTAACTAACATTACAGCATGGCAAACCTCACGATCAACAGGTGGTGGTTTACAAAATCCATTTTGTTTTGTAGAAGGAACCCCAGTTAGTGTATCTACTACTGTAGAGCAACCTATAGAAACCCTAATCTCAGGTAGTAATGTATTAACAGTAGATACTCCTTTTGATTCATCTAATGCTTTAAGTTTAACATCAAGCTTTAATATGACATCCGGTTCACTTAATGTTGAAAGTGTAGAACATCAATTTTCATTTTATGCTATTGGTATTATAAACTTTAATAATGGGCTTTTAAGATCAACAGCTGATCACCCTCATATAATTAATAGAAGTGGATCATGGTATGTGAAAAATGCTGATTATCTTGAAATAGGAGATAGTTTTTATCATAAAGATGGATATGAAGTACCTATTACTAGTATAGAAGAAGATTTTGAAAATACGTATAGAGTATACCAATTGGATACAGAAGAAAGTGATGCATATTTTGCAAATGGTATATTAACTTATAATAAAGAATTATAACTTATGGCTAAAGGAGCATTAATTACTACTTATTGGAATACTAGTCGAGCTACTTCGTTTTCACGAGGTACTTCTAGGTATACCGGTGTTAATAGAAGCACATCTAAAAGTACAAGTAAATCTACTTCAACCTCTTGGAATACAAGCAAAAGTACTACTACAACATTTAATACAAATTCAAGTACTACTACAACATTTAATACAAGTTGGAACACATCTAGAACTACACTCGAAAGTAGAAATACTACAAAGAAAACAACAGTTTCTTGGAATACTACTAAAACAACATTAACAAGTTATACTACTTACTGGAATACAAGTAAAAGTACTACTACTACTAAATCTACAAGTTGGAATACAACTACAACATTTAACACAAGTAAAACTACATTAACTAGTTATAGAAGTTATTGGAACACTAGTAAAAATACAACAACAACATTTAATACGAGTAAAACCACATTAACTACTTTTAATACATCCAGAACTGAATATAGAAGTACTACAACAACTTGGAATACTAATAGTTCAACAACAACATCATATACTACTAGCTGGAATACAACTAAGAATACAACTACAACTTATAATACAACCAGATCCACATCAACTACTTGGAATACAGGTCAAAATACAACTAGATCAACAACTACAACTTGGAATACAACTAGGTCAACAGTAACAACATTTAGTACAAGTCAAAATACTACTACAACGTATAATACATCTAAAAAAACGTCAAGAAGTACTACAACAACTTGGAATACTAGTAGTTCAACAACAACAACATACACTACCTATTGGAATACAACTAGGTCAACAGTAACAACTTGGAATACAACTAGGTCAACAGTAACAACTTGGAACACAGGTCAAGATACGTCTAGAAATACTACAACAACATGGAGTACAAGTAAAAATACAACAACAACATTTAATACGAGTAAAAGTACTACTACAACATTTAATACGAGTAAAAGTACAGATAGATTTACAACTACAACATTTTCAACTAGTAGTTCAACAACAACATCATATACTACTAGCTGGAATACAACTAAGAATACAACTACAACTTGGGATACAATCAGATCAACAACAACTACTTGGAATACAGGTCAAAATACAACTAGATCAACAACTACAACTTGGAATACAACTAAGAACACAACTACAACTTGGAATACAACTAAAAAAACAACTACAACGTTTAATACAACCAGGAACACAACTAGATCTACAACTACAACATTTGCAACTAGTAGTTCAACAACTACGGTTTATACTACTAGCTGGAATACTAGTAAATTAACTACAACAACTTGGAATACAAGTTCAAGTACTACAACAACTTGGAACACAGGTCAAGCTACAAGTAGAAATACTACAACAACATGGAGTACAAGTAAAAATACAACAACAACGTATAATACAACAACAACTACAGTAACAGCTTGGAATACATCTAGAACTGAATACAGAAGTACTACAACAACCTTTGCAACAAATAGTTCAACAACCACAGTTTATACTACTAGCTGGAATACAACTAGATCAACAACAACAACTTGGTCTACATCCGCAGTAACATCAACAACTTGGTCTACAGGTCAAGATACAACTAGATCAACAACTACAACTTGGAATACAACTAAGAACACAACTACAACTTGGAATACAACTAAAAAAACAACTACAACGTTTAATACTAGTCAGGCTACAACAAGAAGTACTACAACAACTTGGAGTACTAGTAGTTCTACAACAACTAACTGGATTACAAGCTGGAATACAACTAAGAGCACAACTACAACGTTTAATACAAATTCAAGTACTACTACAACGTTTAATACAGATCAAGCTACAAGTAGAAGTACAACAACAACTTGGTCTACAAGTAAGGATACAACTACTACATTTACAACAACTTGGTCTACAAGTAAAAGCACAACAACAACTTGGTCTACAAGTCGTTCAACAACAACAACGTGGACAACAAGTAGCTCAACCAGTAGAAATACAACCACAACATGGTCTACATCTAAAAATACAACAACTAGTTGGAATACTTCATCATCTACTACTACTACGTGGACAACAACCTGGAATACAAGTTCAAGTACTACAACAACCTTTATTACTTCTTCTTCAACGACTACAACGTTTAATACTAGTCAAGCTACAAGTAGAAGTACAACAACAACATGGGGTACAAGTAAAAATACAACAACAACGTGGACAACAACTTGGAATACAACTAGAGAAACAACAACAACTTGGTCAACAAATTCAAGTACAACAACTACTTGGGTAACAAATACTGATACTTCAACTTCTTACATTAGTTATTGGAATACGACTAAAAGTACTATCACTACATGGACCACTTCCACATTTACAGGAACAGGAAGAACTACAGAGGTAGATGTAAATACCGAATATACCCTAGGATGGTATTCTACAGTAAGAAAAGATTACCAAAAGAATACAGCAAAATCAAAAACTAATGGTAAATCATATAATAGAAATACTTCTAAAAGTAAATGGGGGTTTGGTGAAAAAGATAGACAAAAAAATAATAGAAACGGGTAAAATTATTTGGATTACCCAAATACAAATATTATATTACCACAAAATAAAAAGTTATACTATATATGGAAATGTTTAATAAAAAAGTCTTAAAAGAAAGACTTGGTTCTCTTAAAAAAAATCAAAATTTACGTGACTTAGAAGATGTAGAAGGATACATTATAAGAAAATGTAAAGAATTAGATATAGAATACAGTTATGATGTTTTGGCTGAAGAAATGCCCTACTTTAAAACAATGGGATATACAGAACATGCTGGTAATTTTTATCTTCAACCTTTAAATTTTAAACTTAGGTTTGAATCCATTATAGAAGCATATTATGATAGAGATGAATACCCTATTATAGACTTTGCTGCTCATATGGAGAACAGAGTTAAAGAAAAAACAGCTAATAAATATCAAAATAGAGATCAAGATGTTTCCCATTTTAAGGATGTTGAATATTTAGCAATACTCCCAGGATCAAATAAACTTAAGGGTAATACCTGTTTAAATAAATTAAAATTCTTAAAGAAAAAATATGGGGATAACATTTATTTTAAACCTCATCCTATTACAACTCATGCGGTCATAGGTGAATTAAAAGATTTATTCGGGGAAGAAACAATATTACCTCGTGATTCTGATTTATACCACTTTGTAGTAAAAGCTAAAAAAGTATATTCAACCCACTGGAGTGAAAGTGTTATTAATTGTGTGGCATTAGGAATACCAGTAGAAGCTATTGATGTTTATAATGATATAAACCGTGCCTCCTTTTATTCTATTAACACCCAAGCATTTGCAAACCAAGCAGAAGGTAAAGATTGGATTAATAAAGTATTCTCAAACCCTAAATCTGGAGTAATTAACCCTTATATAGATAATAATTGGAAGGATAAGGTGGATGGGTATTTTGATTATATTACTAAAAAGAGAGATTATTATAAAGATTGGTTTATAGACGAAAAATATAAAAAACAACTTAAGAAAGAAGGAAAATTATAATGTAACAATGTTTATTAATATTTATAATAAACCAAAATAATAATATAATGACACATAACTGGAAAATTTACGATCTTAAAAGAGTTACATCTAATGGACTAGTAACAGAAGTAACATACGCCTGCGAATCAGAACAAGATTATACATCAACAAGAAAAGTAGGTACTCTAACTTTAGATGGATCCCCAGGAGAAGAAGGATTTATTGCTTTTGATAACTTAACTGAAGAAGAGGTTTTAGGTTGGGTAAACAGTAACATAGATGAAGCTTCTGTTGAAGTTGCAAATTCCTCTTCAATTGCTACCCAAATTAGGAATGAAGCATTAGTAACGGAATCTAATGGTACTCCTTGGGACTAATATCTTTTAATTAAATAGTTTTAAATAAAATAGTTGTATGAATATAATATTCCAAATAGACGGTGGTCTAGGGAAACATATTATGGCTACCGCCATAGTTAAAGTTATAAGAAAACGTTATAAGAAATCTCACATTGTTGTAGCAGCAGCATACCCCGATGTATTTTTGAATAATCCCCATATTGATGAATGTTTTAATACAAATCAAATGGGTGGAGCCTATTTAAAATATATTGATGATCAAGATTGTAAAGTTTTTATTGCTGATCCCTATCATCACTCTTCGTTTATTACAGAAAAAGAACACTTACTTAAAACCTGGTGTAAAATATATGGTTTAAAATACAATAATGAACAACCTGAATTATATTTAACCCAACCCGAAAAGGATTATTATACTCCCTTTTATAATGTAGAAAAACCCATTATGGTTATCCAACCTAATGGAGGACCTATAGGTCAAGGTTTTCAATATTCATGGACTAGAGACATACCAGAACCCGTAGTACTAAAAATAATAGAGGAATTCAAAAACCAGTATACAATAGTACACATAAAAAGAGAAGATCAAAAATCATATCCCGATACTTTACATGCTTTAGATAACTTTAGAAGCATAGCTATATTATTACATTTATCTTCAAAAAGATTACTAATAGATTCTTTTGCACAGCATTTAGCTACGGCAATGAATAAAAAATCTACTGTTTGTTGGATATCTACAAAACCCGGAGTATTTGGTTATAATTTGCATGATAATATTAAACCAAATTCATTTACTAAAGAACCTCAAATTCAAAGTTCCGTTTATCAACCTTTTAATCTAACACAGAATATTTCAACTATTCCCTATAATAACTTAAATGAAATATTTGATGTAAATAAAATTATAGAATCTATAAAAAAACAATAATGATTAATCCTAAACTAGATCTAAATAAATATATTCAGACATTTAAAAAGGATAAAGTAGTTCGCATTGAAAATTTTTTAGATAAAGATTATGCTAATAAGGTATATAATTTTTATAGTAAAGAAATGCCCCGAGATTGGTGGTATTATTCTACTATGCCTAAAAGACCAGGGATTAATGAAAAAACAGATAATTTAAGATTATCTAAAATTAAACATAACCCTGAAGTAAATTCTTTGGTATCTTATAAAAATTCATTAGCTGATGAAAATTTTCAATTAGGTAACTTTTCATATTCGTTTAAAAGAACTATAAATAATCATGGTAAGGGTTGCCCATGTATGGAGTGTAATTTAAAATCATTTTTAACTTCTAAAGAAGGTATAGATTTTATAAACACTATCACAAAATATGATGTTACCAATTCTTCTAGTTTATTTAGTAGTTTATATGAATATAATGATTTTTTATCTATTCATCATGACGGTCCTAATGGTAAAATAGGATTTGTGTATAATTTATGCCCTAACTGGAAACCAGATTGGGGTGGGTTATTACATACTTTATCACAAGATAAAACAAAGGTTACTAATACTTATGTACCACAATTTAACTCTCTTACATTATTTGATTCTTCAACAGATACAGGATACCCACATTATGTGTCTCACGTAGTAAATAAAAATGTTCAAAGATTTTCAATGGCCGGTTGGTATAAATAAAAATATAATATTTATTAATAAATAATAAATTATGAGTTGGACCTATAAACAACATGAAATAGGAGATATTACTCAATTCCCAGAAAATACATTCGGATTCGTTTACATGACAACACATAAACCTACGGGTAAGTCATATATTGGGAAGAAAGTACTATTTCATAATCAAAAGAAAAAACTAGGTAAAAAAGAACTAGCTGCCCTCGGAGCAGTAGTTGGAAGAAAACCTTCATATAAATTAGTAGTTAAAGAATCAGATTGGCTTAAATATTATGGCTCTCAAACTGATATCAAACAATTGTTATTAGAAGGTAAAAAAGATGAATTTGAACGTACTATATTGAAAATGTGTCCTGATAAAAAATCAATGACATATTTTGAAATTAAATACCAAATGCTCTATCAAGTATTAGAAAAACCAGATGAATTCTTTAATGATAACATTTTAGGTAAATTCTTTACAAAAGATTTAAAAAATATTGAATTCGAAGATCTCGTGTCAGACAAAATATAGTTTCGTATATTACCATCTATGGTAAACCAGTTATTAGTTACATTAGTAAATTCTGTATTAGGTTCGGGGAAAGCAACTGCTAGAAATAATTATGCTTATCACTGTCCTTTATGTCATCACCATAAACCTAAATTAGAAGTTAATTTAACTGAAAATCGCGAAGGTAAAAATCCTTGGCATTGTTGGGCTTGTGATGCTAGAGGAACTACTATATATAATCTATTTAGACAGGTTAAAGCAGCAGCAGATAAATTTGTAGAATTAGGAAGTTTAGTTAAGTCTTCTAAATCCATAAAAGAAACACAAGTTATATCCACTGTTATACTACCAGATGAATATATTAGCCTAAATAACGTTGATAATAGCGATATAATGGCTAGGCATGCTACTGCGTATCTAAATAATAGACACGTGAGTAAATACGATATTATCAAATATGATATAGGTTATTGTAAAACAGGTTTATATAAAAATATGATTATAATCCCTACATATGATGCAGACGGTCGATTAAATTACTTTACTGCTCGTTCATTTGAAAAAGAACCATATGTTAAATATAGAAATCCATCAGCTAGTAGAGATGTAGTACCAAATGAACATTTAATAAATTGGAACGTACCCGTTATTTTATGTGAAGGGTTATTTGACGCTATTGCTATAAAAAGAAACGCGATCCCTTTATTAGGGAAAAACATACAGAGTAATTTAATGAAAAAAATAGTTACATCTGTAGTAGATAAAATTTATATTGCATTAGATAGGGATGCAATTAAACAAGCTTTAAAATTCTGTGAAAGATTAATGGCAGAAGGTAAAGAAGTCTATCTTGTAGATATGCAAGATAAGGACCCGAGTGAAATGGGTTTCGAAAATTTCACTAAATTAATACAAAAAACAGTTCCACTAACCTACTATGATTTAATGGAACAAAAATTAGCTTTATGATCAAAAAATCATACCAAAGATTACTAGAAATCTCAGATGATTACCAACAAGTTACAATGCCTGATTCAAGATATTATAGACGTAATGGCAATTATTATCCTTCAGTAACTCATGTTTTAAGTTCTTACCCAAAAGGTAAATACTTCGAAGACTGGCTTAAAAAAGTAGGTTACAGTGCGGAATGGATTGTTAAGAAAGCAGCAGAAGAAGGAACATTAGTACATGAAATGATTGAAGACTGGTTAAACGGTAAAGAAATTACATTCTTGTATGATAATGGTAACCCTAAAATGCCTGCCCATGTATGGCAAATGTTCCTTAGATTTGTAGATTTCTGGGAGACTTATAACCCAACATTAATAGAAGCAGAAGTACATTTATTCTCAGATGAAATTAAAGTAGCAGGTACCTGTGATTTAGTATGTGAAATTGAAATAGATGGTAAAATGGAACGTTGGATTATAGATTTCAAAACATCTAACCATTTACAAACCACTTACGACTTACAAGGGGCAATTTATGCTCAATGTTGGGAAGAATGTTATGGGAAGAAGATAGATAGAGTAGGTGTTTTATGGTTAAAATCTAAATCTAGAGGTGAAGATAAATCTGGTAAACGTTTAAAAGGTAAAAATTGGGAAGTATATGAGTCACCTCGAACACAAGAGGAAAATATAGAAATATTTACTCATGTTAAAGCCTTATTTGATATCGAAAACCCAAAACCTAAACCATATACAAATACATTTAAAACCACTTCAAAGAGAACCGTGTAAAAATTTGGCTACACGGGATATCCTTCGTATATTTACCATGTATTGATAATTAAGTCAATGCATTAAATAATTAAGGTTATGATGAGTCCAGAAAGTCTTTACATTGCAGAATTAGAGTATCACAGGTTTGAAGAAATTATGAATACAAAAGAATACCTCACAAAAGAGGAGTATGAATTTGTATTTACTTATGACAAAACCATAAAAGAAGATATGTTTTATATTGGTGATTATAGTAAATTAGGTGATTATTTAAACCTAAGAGTTTATAGTGAACAAGAACATCATGAGTATACCCAGATGGTAGAAAGGGGATTTTAAAAGTAATGCACGGGAGGCTTGGCTTCCCGGGCTATCCTTCGTATATTTACCATGTTGAGCAGTTAAGCACAACATTTAAAACAATTAAGGTTATGATGAGTCCAGAAAGTCTTTACATTGCAGAACAGGAATATTTTAGGTTTGAAGAGATTATGAATACAAAAGAAATCATTACAAAAGAGGAGTATGATTTTTGTTTTGTATATGACAAAGATATTAGAGAAGATACCTCTTATCTAGGAGATGGTGAGTATTTAAACCTAAGGGTTTATAGTGAACATGATCACGAAAAACGTGGAGAAGATGATGTGAATAACTGGTAAAAACGATGCGCGGGAGGCTTGGCTTCCCGGGATAGGGTTCGTATATTCATGGGGTATTAATAATTAAAATAAAGGTTATGTCAAATTTTAGAAAAGCGATTATTGAAAATGGAAATGCTAAGTTTACTGTAAAAGGAATTACCGAGTACCGAAGAGGTGGTGAAGATAATGAGTATGGTGATTTTCCAAAGATATTTAGAGTTAATGATGATGGTGATGCTATTTTTGAAGATTCAAGTTTATTTGGTAGAGGAATGAATATCAATAAATTAGGTCCTACTTGTATTACATTATATGATTATAATATGTTAGGTAAAAAAACAGTAGGTAAAATCAATTATAAAGATATTACATTCTTAAAAGAAATTAAAGAGTATAAAGACATTCCAGGTTTTGAAGGAACTATAGAAGCATTAAACGAACTTACAATTATAAAATAAAGGTTATGAAAAAAATAGTATATTTACACGGTTTAGAAAGTGAACCAGGAGGAACAAAAGTGTCTTTCTTAGCAGAAAAAGGTATGGTTTATGCACCTGCTATGAATTATGAAACATTAGACTTAAACGAATTTATCTTTACTTTAGGTATGCCTGATTTAATTATAGGCTCTAGTATGGGTGGTTATGTTGCCGATATTATTGGTTCCCAATTAGGAGTTGATGTTTTATTATTTAATCCGGCTTTACATAATAGAACACTTATAAGAGAATTTAATGAAGATTATGGTTCTCAACCATATAAACGTACAATTGTTTTAGGCACTGAAGATAATGTTATTAATCCTGAGTTAACTAAAAAGTTATGGTCTGTTAAGGGTAATGAAGCAATATATGATGAAATAGAAGGAATGGGTCACAGAACACCACTTGATGTTTTTATCAATATGTATAATAAACATGCTTAATTATGATCAAATTAATAGATCTATTAAATGAAATAGATATTCCAAAAAACTCATGGAAACCAATTTCATCTGATGAACTTAAAGATGTAGAAGATGACATCTTAGATTTAATTCAAAATGCTTACGGACCAATTGGAGGTCACCCTAACTATAAATCAGTGGGTGACTTAGCAGGTTCAGATTATGAAGTTATCGATTTAGATGATGACCCAGAAATAGATGCTGTTACAGTAACTAAAACAAGATCAGGTGGTACGAAACACGTTGGTTTAGGACATGATGGTTCAAGCCTAGGTAAAAGAGCTTCACTAGGTCATACTATTAATCAATTAGACAAACCCAACAATTATATTGAAGCCTCAGGTAAAGTAGCAGATATATTATCTAAAGCAAATGTAACACAAGTTACAGATGAGGATACAATACGTAAGGCACTTAAGGGTAAAGAAATAAAAATGTATGACGATGGTTCATATGATCGCATTTTAGGAGGAAAAAAATATAGAAAATTAATGTTCGGAAAACCAACAGTATGATAAGTTTAGTACAATTATTAAAAGAAGCACAAGGTAGCCCAAAAGCGGTTATCTTAGCAGGAGCACCTGGAGCAGGTAAAGGATACATTTTACGTGGTTTAGACTTAGGAGGTCTAAAAGTAATGAATGTAGATGATATTTATGTCCCTTTATTAAAAAAAGCTAATGTTAGTTTAGATTTAAAAAATGCTACACCTGAAGAAAGAAGTGAGCAAGCCAAACAAATGGCAGCAGCTAATAAACAGTTCAAAGGCGAAATGGAACAAATCATCTCAGGTAAAGATTCATTTATATTAGATGGTACAGCTGCGTCATATAATACGACAGCTAAATTAAAAGCCGAGTTAGATGAAGCGGGGTATGATGTATTTATGCTATATGTGTATACTGATTTAGAACGTTCATTAAGTCAAAACCAAGACAGATACGTAAAATCAGGAGGTGAAGATAGAAGTTTAGCACCTGCCATTGTAATGCGTACTTGGAAAGGGGTAACAGATAATTTACCTAAATATGCTGAATTGTTTGGTGATAATTTTGTTGCAGTAGCTAATACATTAGATGATAGAATGCAAGATATAGATAAGATTATAAATAAATATCTTAAACCATTTACACCTTCAGGAACAAAACCAAAAACACCTGCTCAACAGAAAAAATCTGATGAGCGAAAAGCTCAAGACAAAGCAGAAATTCAAGCTATGTTAAGTGATGATTTTATATATGATGTAATTGAGTATACTATGTCTAAAGAAGAGGCACAAATGCGATTAAAACAATTTTTATCTAAATGAGTTTAACAAGCTATTTAATAGAAGGGTTATTACCTGAAGAGGAAAACAAACAAACTACAGCAGTATATGCCGGAGGGTTTAAACCACCCACTTCTGGTCATTTTGAAGTAGTACAAGAAGCACTTAAACAAAACCCAGAAATAGATGAACTTATTCTATTTATAGGTAATAAAGAAAGAAATGGTATTTCACAAACTGAATCTTTATTAATATGGGAGATTTATAATAATTACCTCCCATTTAAAGTAAAAATAATACCTACATCAGTACCACCAATTAAAGCCGTATATAATTTTGCTAAAGAACACCCCACTAGAGAAGTATTATGGGTTATAGGTGCAAGAGAAGGCAATGAAGAAGATTTTAAAGATATTACTTCTCGTACTAAATCTATTTCAAAATATCCAAATTTAGAACTTCGTACAATTGTAACATCAGGGGGTGTATCAGGAACTGCTGCAAGAAATGCAGCCAAAATTTCACTAGACAAATTTAAAAAATTTGTACCTGATGTATTATCAGATAAAGAGGTTGAAGAAGTATATAATATAGTAGCAGATAAAGTACAAGAAGTGTTAACTGAAAACGCATCATATTCCCAAAATATAGATGTAATGGAAAAAATAGCCCAATTAACTAATCATATGATTGATAAGGGTATGAATATTGAACCATTACCTACTATGGAATTTATAGATGGTGATTCAGAAAATGCTAAAGACTTTTTTGGTAAAACCGCGTATTATGATCCAAACAGACAACATATTGTTTTATACACTGAAGGCAGACATCCTAAAGATATAGTACGTTCATATGCACACGAGATGATACATCATATCCAACATCTAGAAGATAGATTAGGGGATGTAGCAGGTACGGACACAACAAGTGATGAACATTTAACTAAGTTAGAAAAAGAAGCTAATTTAAGAGGTACAATGACATTCAGAAATTGGACTGATAGTATTTTAAATGAAATTGGAGATTTATCTCAAGAGCCATATAAATGGTCTGCTTTTGATAAAGCTAAAGATTCATCCGACCCGTACTCATTTTATGATTTCAGTACAGATAATGGTACAAAGTATCAAGTTGTATTTAATCGAGAAGTATTTGGAAAGACAGTTAACTACGATATGTCATTTGTAGCTAAAAGTAAAGACGGTAAAGGATTTTCTACAGACGCTCTTACAGGAGATAACGAGCCTTTTAAGATTATGTCTACAATAGTTGACATTACAAGAGAACAAATTAAGAAGGCTGGAGATGTTGAGTTTATTACATTCGAACCTACTAAAGGTAAAACTGGAGAGGAAGGAGCAAAAGGAAATACTCGAAGCAAGCTATATAAAATTATCATAAAGAAGAACTTTCCAAAAGCAAACGTTAGTGGGACAGATACTGTTATAGTTGATATGTCAGCATATATGAACGATAATTTAAATGAAGCAATTGTAGGCGATAAAATCGAATGTGATAACTGTGATTGGAGTTGGAATATAGTAGATGGTGGAGATGATTTATATACTTGCCATAAATGTTGGCACGATAACACCCCAATAAAAGAAAGGAAAAATAAAGACCCATTTGGTTTAAATGCGTATGCACGAGAATTAGCTATGGGATTAGAAGAAAACGAAAAGGTTATGGGTTATAAAATTTATTGTGATATGGACGGCGTGTTAGTCGACTTTGAACGTGGTTATGAAGAATTGACTGGTATTGATTTACGAGGTGAATTTCAAAAAGGAGATGATTTTTGGGATCCTATTTCTGAAAAAGGAGTTGGTTTTTGGGCAGGTTTAAAATGGATGCCTGATGGGCAAGAACTATGGGATTATTTAAAACCATACAAACCCGATTTACTATCAGCACCTTCACGTGAACAGTCATCTAGAATAGGTAAACATGTTTGGGTAAAACATAAAATACCTGGTACAAAATTAATATTACGCTACGCTAAACAAAAACAAGAATTAGCAACACCAGAATCCATATTAATAGATGATAGACAAGTTAATATAGATCAGTGGGAGGCTGCAGGAGGTATTGGTATATTACATACTAGTACAGCTAATACAATTCAACAATTACAAAAATTAGGTTTATGAGCAAAGACAATGTCTTAAAAAAACAATTCCAGGAACGTGATGTACAACGTCTAAGAAATCTGGTACAAGGTAAATTTGGAGAAAAAACCCGCTCCAGTGTTGGTTTTTCAAAAGCTGATGAATTTCATGATGAGGGAGATATTTGGGAAAGTGATGGTCGTACTTGGACTATTAAAAAGGGTATTAAACAAAATATTACCAAACTAGATAAAGCTAAAAAAGCCCATGTAATGCCTTTATTATGTCCTTGTTGTAATAAAATTATGAAAAATAGACATGATAAGTCTTTTTATAATGTACATCAAAAATGTTTTAATTGTGTCATTGACTTTGAACATGACCTTAAAAAACAAGGCAAATGGGAACAATATCAAATTGATATAAAAAATGGGGAGATTGATAAACAAATTGAAGAATTTAAAATTTATATAGAAGAAAAAATAAATGAATCCAATACAGGATTTATATCAGAGGATGGGGATATAGAAAATTGGATAGGTAAATTAGATAAATCTAAAATAGAGGAACATAAAAACTCGGTAATTGAATATTTAACTTCACTTAAAAAGTAAAATTACATATTTATAACAATACACTAACATTATAATTATGAAAGATAATTTTGACGTACACAAATGGAATACAAAACGTTATTTAAATAACATTCAAGAATCAAATGATCCTGCAGAAAAAGAATATGAAGTGGAGTATTGGCAATATACTGAAGATGGATATGATAACGAATATATAACAGTAAAAGCGGCATCCGAAGAAGAAGCATTAAAAAAAGCAAAAGATCAAACCCGATTAGGAAAAAAATATTCAATCTATAAAGGATAATGGATTTAAACGAAAGAATTAAAGCAGCAGTTAACGAAAAACTATGCAAAAAGGGAGAAGCATATCGTAAACGTAGAATGGCTGCAGGTGAGAAATCCTCAGCATATTTATCTGGTCGTGCTGTAAAAGTATGTAAGGGTCAAATGAGTGGTAAGAAAAAGAAAAAATAAATGAATACATTCGATTTAAGAAAATATTTAGCTGAAGGTCAATTATACGAAAACGAAATGGATTCGTTAGGTGATGAATTAGCAGATGCTATTGAAGATAAATTAGAAGATAAAAAAGAAGAATTAAATGAGGTAATTGATCCTATTTCAATTCTTTCTTACGTTCTAGCTGGAACTACCTTAACTAACATACTAGCAAAATATGTTGGTAAGTTATTTAAAAAGTATAATTTTGGTAAAGGCGAAGCTGCTGCTAAAAAAATATATGATTTTACACATAAATTAGAAGGTGATTTTAAAAAACCTATTGAACGTGTAGTAGGATTATTTACTAAAGATGAAAAAGCTAAAAAATTAATAACAGATGGTTTATTTGCTTTATTAATATTAGCTTTAGGTGTTAAAGCAGGAGGTGATGCCGTAAAAGTATTATCTAAGGGTAATGTAGGAGCAGGAACAGTAAGCGGTTTAAAAGCAGCATTAAAAGGTAAAGATTTATCTGCATTAATTAAAGATATAGCAGGAACAATAGCATAATGACACAAGATAAATTAACAGAAAGAATACAAGAATCACTACGTGATTGGTTTAAAAAAGAAGATTGGGTTAGAATCAATACTTCAGGTAATATTTCTGGTAAGTGTGGTACAATGAAAAAAGGTAAAGCAACAACTAGATGTTTACCTAAGAAAAAAGCACAATCCCTAACTAAGGCAGAACGTAAAGCTACGGTTGCTAAAAAAGTTAGAGGAGATAAAAAGGGAAAGCAATTTGTGAAAAACACAAAGAAAGCAGAATATAAAAAGAAATAGTCTATGAAGAAGTCAATATTTTTATTATTAGTATTATTATTAACAGGATGTGCTACTTTCCAAGTTAGCACTTTAAATCATGATCCAATATACACAATTGAAGGGTCAGATGCTGAAATAAATGTAATTAATAATGAATTTGAACTTCAACGATTATTAAGAACAGATTTTAACTTTAGATATGACTTTGCTCAATACGCAATAAGCCAACCTAGATCGTTTGATTGGAACAATAGAGTATTAGGTAATAGATATAGCTTTTATAATCCCTATTACAGTAGAACTCAAATGTGGAATGATTGGGTATGGGGTTATAATTGGAATTCACCTCATAGATGGTCACCATTTGGGTATGACCGATGGGGGTATAACAACTATGGATACGGAATGGGATGGTCTTATAGTTGGAATAATAGACGTTGGTCATCTAACCAATGGGGTAATCCTTATGGTTGGAACAACTATTACGGTTGGAATAATGGGTTCTATAATAGATATAGAGGTACTAACGTAGCATACCATACAAATAGAAGAGGTAATACTCGTACCAGTAATCGTAGAACAGTAAATAATAACAGAGTAGTTACTACCCCACGTACCAGAACTGTAATAAAAAATAAACCTAGAGTAATAAAAAATAAACCTAGAGTAGTAATTAATAACAAACCTAGAATTAATAACAAACCTAGAATTAATAACCCTAGACTAAACCCAATACCTAGACAAAGAGTTAATACTCCAACAAGAACTAGGTCAATTCCTAATACATCAACCCGATCTAGTAATAGAACTCCAACAAGGAGCAATTCTAGGAGAAAAAACTAATATTTATAAATAAAACACATTATAATGAGCAATTTTAATTATCAAGAATATTTAAAGAACAACCCTTTACTCCAAGAAGAAGTAAAGGATCAATTAATTACTGAGTCCCTCAAAGAAAACGAATACCAAGAAGAAGAGGAGCTAGAACTAGATGCCGATTACGACAAAGGAGGCAAATACTATAGTGAAGAGGGAGCAGAAGCTTTTAGAATTCAACCTTTTAAACTAAATGATATTGAATATACCAAAGATCAGGCTATGAAACAAGGTAAGTATATTGTGGGATTAGAAGGTGAAGAACTAAAAAAATTCATTTCTGATTACATAGCAGCATGGGAAGCAGATAAAGGAGATACAGAATCTGGCAAGACTTTCAAAGAAGACTTAGAAGAAGATGCTCGTACTGATGCTGAACAAGAAGGATACAAAGATGGATTCGACGATGCTAAAGATGATGTAAAAGATGCTTTATCTAAAATGAAAGTATCTGAACTTAAAGCTAAAATCAAAGAAACTATACTAGCTGAATTATCTCTATCAGAAGCTGATGAAGATGAAGTGGACGTTGATATTGATGTTGAAGACGAAGTATCAGTTGATGTTGAAGAACCTGCAGAAGCTGCTGGTCTTTCATCTGACGAACAAGAAATCCAAGATAGCTTAAAATTAGCATATGATAATGCAGTTGCTATTGGCGATCAAAAATTAGCCGATCAAATCGGTAACTCAATTACATTCTTTACTAGAACTCACGTTGTAGAAAGATAAAATGTTAAACGAACGCAAACTCACTGAAAATGAACTAGAGCAACGTAGAATTGCTCTAAAAGGTTTGTTGAAAAACAAACGTGCTCTAGTCAAAAAATATGGTGCCGAGGCAGAAAAAGTTATGTATGGCATTGCCACTAAACAAGCTAAGAAAAAAACTGAAAGTATGAATTTAGAAAATCTTAAAAGCATGATACAGGATGCTCTTCAAAATCCTAAAGCTGCTGATTTGAATAAAGATGGCAAATTATCTGACTACGAAGAGAAACGTGGTGCCGCTATTGAAAAAAATGTAGAATTAGCAGAAGCACTTAATCCAGAAGTATCTCAAGCAGTAAGCCGTTTTATTAAAGCAATGGCTAAACGATATAGTTACAGTGAAAAAGATGCTGTATTTGCTATCCAGGCTGCTTTAAAACAAAGAAACTTTGATGGTTTAGACGAAAGAGTAGCTAAAATTGATGAAATGCTTGATGAAGGTGTAATAAAAGATATGCACACCTTTTTAAAGGACTTAAGAGATTCAGGTGTAACTAATATGTTTGGCGCCGCTCCTTATTTACAAAAAGAATTTGGTTTAGAAAAAGGAGAAGCAAGACAAGTATTAGCCAACTGGATGCAATCATTTAGTGAAAACTTAGATGAAAGAATTACCTATGATGATGTATTAGATTTAAGATCTGATAAAAAAGATTTAGAAGATAGAATTTCTCAACTATATAGAGATATGGAGCAAGAAGCTGAACCAGAAGGTGGGCCAATTGCAGATAGATATGGTGATGAATTAGAAAAATTAGAAGCTAAATTATACAGAGTCAGTAAACAAATTGCTGACTACGATATGAATGAATCAACAGTTACTGAATCTAAAGGTGCTAAAAATTATTTTGATGATTTAAAATTTAATTACCAAAAAGCATTTAGATACTTAGAGGCAGATGAAAAAGAAGAATATAAACAATTAGCTAAAGATTACTTTTCAAAATTACAAGAAGAAATACAAGAAGGTGCTTCAAAAGAAGACCAATTAAAAATTGCTAATGCTGCTTTAGAAAAAGCAGAAATGAGTGGTGATATAAAAGGTGCTGAATTAGCTTTAGCTGCTATTGATCTTATCAAGGGTAACATTTCTGAAACAGAAGATCTTAACGAAGAAACATTTGAAGACGAAATCGAAAGATTAAAAGATATCATGTACGTTGATGATGAAAACCCAAACCAAATCATGATTCACCCATTATCAAAACCAGGTGCTAGAAGACCAGATAGAAGCTATATAATAGTAAAAGGCAATAACGTTGAAGCAATCCAAGGATATGATTCAGGTCCAATAGAAGACTTAGCACAAACCTATGGTTTAGATGCCTCACGTTCATCCCTAACCCCTATGGGTCAAAGAAATGCTAGTGGAAAAGTATCGTTATTATCTTCTAACATATTAAAAGATGCTATTAAGGCAATTAAAGATTCAAGAGATCTAGAAGCAAAAAGACAAAGAGATTATTACCAAGCAAGAGGACCAGTATCAGGAGTTGGTAACATGGATGAGATGATTAAATCTATAGTAAAAGAAAAATTTACTAAAAAAAAAGTAGCTGAAGGATTTAAAGTAGGTCAAAAAGTATCATACCTAGGACACCCAGCTGAAATTACTTTAGTTGATAAAGATGTAATGGATAGAGTTTATTATAATGTATCTTATGATAAAGGTAATGGTAAAACTAAAGCATCAAATCTCTATAATAAAGGTGGAGAAATTAAAGCAATAAATTTATCTGAAGTAGAAGAAAAATTACAAATGACTTACAAAGGTGATCCTGTTAATCTTCAAATTTCAAAATTTGGGGGTACTTCTGAAAAACCAAACGAAACAGTTCTTTTTATTGCTGTTGGAGGAAAAGGAAAACGTAGAAGTAAAGGTAGTAAAAGTACTTTAGAAAGAAGATTAAAACTTTTAGATCAAAAAGTAGATAAAATTTTATTTACTGGTAATGATAATATTACTAAGGAAATTAAATCCTTTAGTAAAAATGATTTTAAAATAAAATAATGACATCCTCAGAACTAAAAAATAAAATTAAGGGACTAGCTAAAAAAATATATTCTGACAAAAACAAATCAGATGATGCTGCTGTAGCTTATGATGAATTAGTCAAATTTCCTGAACTTAAAGCCGTTATAACCGATTTACTTACAGCAGATTTTGATAAATTTTTAGAATCTGTAGATTGGATAGCACCACGTCCTTCATCTTTTCGTGTAAATTTGTTGAATGGTGAAAATTTTGTTCTTATATTCGATACTAGAAGCTGGATAGCGAAGGTAGAAGGTAAAAAATATTATTTACTTAACTTAGACGAGGAAGAAATGGCTGCTAAAGCTATTGGTCGTATATTATCCTTTGGTGGAAAATTAGAAACCGGAGAAGGAGCTGATGTAGACGGTGCTGAAGAAATAGAAACTGAAGAAGCATAAAATAAAATAAAATGAAAGAACTACATAGATTTAGACAATACATTGCAGAAGGAGATTTTAAAAATCCAATTCTAGACAAATATTTAGAAATAAAAAAATCAATAGATAACAAAACAGTTTTTGATTATGAATTATCAGATTTTATTAATGATTTAGATAATACTGAACGTAAGGGATTAGAAAGCGATTTGGGATTAGAAAGAGATGAGTTATATGAAGATATAATTAAAGAAGAATCAATTCCAAGTGGTTGGAAAAAAATTGATACTTCTAACGACTACGAAGAAGAAGAAAGACAAGGTCGTCTTATGGGGTTTGAAGCTCCTATGAGTGGAATTGAAGGAGATGAAGTAGACAACATATACATTGAACAAGATGGAGATGAATATGAAGTACACGTAATGACTGCTTTTAATAACCCAGAATATGAAGGCCCATTTAGTTCAAAAGAAGAAGCACTTAAAGTAGCTATTCAAAAAATGGAAGATCTTAAAAAAGATTGGGACGAATAATAAAATAAAATAATGAGTATATTCGATAAATTTTTTACAAAATTTGCATATAAATTTGATAAAGGATATCCTGACATGAATAATGATCAGGATGTTTTGTTGTTAGAGACATTATTAGATCAATTAATTTTATTGGAATTTGAAGATAAAGGTAATATCCCGGATGATATAGAACAAATTAGATCTTCAATTAATACCCATCCAGAATATAAAGATAAAGTTGAGGCGGTTCAAATGGACACTAATACAAATGTTTTTATATACATAAAAGGTGTTTCTGGAACTGTTAGAGCGGCTAGAACAGCAGTAACGAAGGATTTACAGGACAAAGGATTATTACCCAAGGGTGAAATAAATGATGAAGGCTCACCTTATTTAAATACTGGTGATTATAAAATTTATATAAAGGGAGCAGGAAAAGATAAATATGCTACAAATACTGATCAAAAAGAAGGTTTAGTAGTAGTATTTTACAATGCCCTAAAACAAGGTTGGAACAAAAAACAAGACCCATTTAATAAAGATAATATGTCATCCCTACTATCAGATTTAGTATCTTTAGGGGGTAACATATATGGTGGGTTAGGTTCAAAAGCAAAGGGTCAAGTTGAAATATATTTAGAAAGATTTGATGACGAATCTTCAAGTAGTAAAGGGGCACAAGTGATATTAAATGATAATTTATCATCTGCTTTAAGAATATTTGAAGATTATCCTGAAGGAGAAATGATGAGAGGTGAAACTTTTGATAGAATAAAATCCCAACAAGCACAAAAAGCAGGCTTAAAAGCAGATAAAGTAAATCCGGGTGATATCTTTTTAAAAGTTGGTGATATTTCTATACCCCCAACAGACGAAGTTGATGTAACAGGGTTAGAAGAACTCAATAAAGTATTTGTTAATAAATGGGGAGATAAATCTGGTTTATTAGCAATTTCATTAAAAGGAGAAAAAGCACAAGCTGGTAAAGCCAAATCTTATTTAAATAAATTTAAACCAAAAGAAGTAGAAGGACAAGTACCAGACATATATAATTTATCAGATGAAGAAATAGATTATTCTGATGACCAATTTGATAGTGCTATTGACCAATATAAAAAATCTACAATAGAAAAAATAGGTAGTAGTGAATTTATAGATTATAAACAGGGTAAAACCCCTTCAACAACCAATCGAAAGAAATTTAAATTAGCTGCTTATAAGGCTTTAGATTATTTATTTAGACATTTAAAGAATGAAGGAGCATTAACACCTGCTCAAGGTTTAGTTAAAATGACAGCCTTTGGTATGTCTATTACCGATGTTAACCCAACATTTTTTAAACTTATAGGTAAAAGTAATGGGTCAATGGCATCAGTTCCTGAAAGAACACCAGCAGGAGCAACTGCTCAATTAACCCCAGGAACTAAAATAACAATAAAAGATGATTCTACTTATGGTGGTTTAAAGATAAATATATCTGTTGATATATTAGAAGGTGATGAAGTATATTCCCAGTATGATTTAGAATTAGTGATGAGAAGTAATGGTAATAAACAAAACACTATTGAAATTCAAAAATCAACTAAAAAATAATATTTATAATAAAATAAAACAATATGTGTAACTGCGGATGTAATACTTGTGAAACAAAAGGACCTTTATTAACGGAAGGTAAAGTTAAGTCTTTACTATCTGAAGGCCTACAATATCACATAGACAAAAAAATACCATTATTTGAAACAGTATATCGTATTGGTTCAAAGAAACATCTGTCTTTAATTAAAGAAGCTAGAAAAATGTATTCACGTAATGTAATCGATTTATGTGAAGAAGATGAAGCGTTAATTAAAACACATTTAGGTGAATTTGCTTTATATGAAGGTGTATCTATACCTTTAGATTTACCTATGTTAAATGAATCATACGATTACGATGAAGTAGCACAATCCGAATTTGGAATGGATTACGATCAATTGGGTTCAGGTGAAAAAGAATGGGTAAGTGATGAAATAGATAATATGTCTATGAATGAAGCTAAAATGTCTAAAGAAAAAATAGAGAGGTTAATTTATAGTTTAGAAAACCAAAAGGATTCATGGCATCCTTCTAGTGATAGCAAAAAGAAAGCAATGCTAGATAAATTAAAGAAAGACTTATCTAGATTAAACGAAATAGACAATATGTCTATGAATGAATCAGATTCTAACTATCCAGATTTTGATTTAAATAAAAACATAAGATACCAAGATACATCTATTTCAAGCGGAATGTGGAGATATACAGGTAAAGAACAAGGTGGTAAAGGTGTTTATCGAAATTTAAATAACGGTCAAATATTAGGATTTGATAGAAGTGATTTTGATATATTTAGAAAAAACCTTAGTAGCCATTTTGATTTTTCAGAATCAATTAATGAAAACGAGGATAAATTATTAAAAATTAAACAAGAACTTGAAGCATTAAGACCAGGAACCATTAGTTGGATAGATGATATATTTATATCTTCATATGATGGTAGCTTACAAGTTGAACTGGATTATACGTTATATCCTGACGAAATAAAACAACTTGCCCAAATTGCCACCAAATATGGTATGGAATTAAAGTACATGACAGGTAAAAATGCTACTTTAGTAAAAAACAAAATCAACGAAGATAGAAAATATAATCAAGAAGAATTACTTAGATTAGATTTAATTGCACGTCGTAGATTTGATTGCGATTATAAAAACTGCACTGACGAACAAAAAGCTGAAGTCTTAAAAGATAAAGTTAAAGTTGGTGTTAAAGAAGCTTTACAAGAAGCTAAAAAAGAAATAGACGAAGCTGAATTTAAAGGTAAAAAGGTAGCATTAGGTAAACCAAAACGTGGTGGACCTAAAGCATACTATGTTTACGTTAAAGATGGAGATAAAGTTAAAAAAGTAACTTTTGGATCTGGTGGTTTAAGAGCTAAAATCAAAAACAAAGAAGCACGTAACGCATTTGCAGCACGTCACAATTGTAAAGATAAAAAAGACAGAACAAAAGCAGGATACTGGTCTTGTAATTTACCAAGATACGCTCCAGCATTAGGATTAGGTGCTAAAATGAATACTTTTTGGTAATATGAACCCATACGAAAATAAAGGTAATATAAGAACATTTTCTAAAGATGTAGACCCAATGGAATTGGTATGGCATCAAGATAAAGAAGATAGACATATAGAAGTTATCGATGGTGAAGGGTGGTCAATACAAATGGATGATCAATTACCTTTGGTTGTCAGTAAGGGAGATCGTATATTTATAACAGAAGGTCAAGTACACCGTGTATTAAAAGGTATAACAGATTTAAAAATAAAAATAAATGGATAATTTTAATTTAAGAAAATATTTAGCTGAAGGTAAGCTATTAAAAGAAGAGTCAATAAAGGATATTGAAAACAGTTGGCATGGTGTAATTGAAATTCTTTACTCAAAAGATGATTTTAAAAAAATCATGAATGCTAAAAAATTTGAAGATCTTGAAGAAAGAGAACAAGCGCTAATAGGTAGAGCATTAAAACGTTGGGAAAGAGAATCAGGAAAAAATATGAATGTAGCAGATTACTTTAAAGCCGTAAGAAATGATCTTACAACATTAAGTAAAAATTTATAAATAAATTAAAATGAAAGAACTAAATACATTTAAAAAATACATTGCAGAAAGTGTAGTTAAAGAAGACTATAAAAATGACTATGCTAATAGTGAAGAAGATTTTACTGATGAGATGGTTGTAGAAAAAATATATGATATAATCAAATATCACGAACTTGATCCACAGGATTTAATAGACGAAATTAGAATAGAATTTGGTTTAGATGCCATGGATTAATCTTCAAACTGTAAATTAATATGAAATGTAATTGTAAAGTATGCAACTGTGGAACATCATGTGATTGTTCTTGTTGTAATTGTTAGATAAATAAAACATATAGACAGATTCATAGCCTGTCGCGATTAAAAAATAAACAGATATCTGTGGCGTCTCATTTGGAGACGCCATTCTTAGTTCGTATATTAACGTATTAAAATAAATGACAAATGAATATAGATAAAGAATTCTACTTAGTAAAAAAAAGTGAAGGTAATTCATTCCAAAGATTAATGATGTTTTTTTTAGAACAAAACAAAAAACATGGTGCTAGTTTTGGAGTAGCAGGAATGTGTAACACTTTAAATAGATTTTATGGCAAGTAAAAATGTAGTAATGGTTGGAGCAGGAGTAGCAAATGTAAACGCTGCTACTAAGCTAATTGATAATGGATTTGATGGTAAAATTACCATAATTGATATGGGTAAAAACCCATACGATAGAAAATATAGTGAGGTAATGGAAGGTTTCCTAGGAGCAGGTGGTTGGTCTGATGGTAAATTAACTTATCATACTTCAATTGGTGGTCAATTATCTAAATATTGTGGTGAAGAAAAAGCAATGGAGTTATTTGATGAAGTAATCAATAATTTTAAACGTTTCCACCCTAAACCAGAAGAAGTACAATGTTCAAATCCTATAGCAGAACCAGATTTTATTAAACCATATTTTGGATTACGTTTATTCCCAGTATGGCACGTTGGTACAGATTATTTACATGAAATAGGTAAAAATTGGTATGACTTTTTAGTTGATGGTGGTGTTGAATTTATTTGGGAAACTAAAGTAACTGATATTGATTTTGATGAACAAATTGTATCTATAGGAGCAGTAGATGAAATGTCATATGATGAACTTATATTTGGTGTAGGCAAATCAGGTATTGATTTTGGTAAAATATTAGCTGAAAAATATAATTTACCTACTGAACCTAAACCAGTACAAATTGGTGTTAGATTTGAAGCACCACAAAAACATTTTCAAAAATTAATTGACGTATCTTACGATTTCAAATTATATAGAAAATATGAAGACAAAGGAGTATCACTACGTTCTTTCTGTACAAACAACAATGCAGCATATGTTGCCGTTGAAGAAACGTATGGAGATCATTCGTACAACGGACACGCTAAAAAAGATGAAGCATTCCGAAATGATATGACCAACTTTGGTATCCTAATGGAAGTTCAGGGTATTGAAAAACCATTTGATTGGTCAAGAGAAGTAGTTAAAAACTTACAAATAGATGGTACAGGATTATATTATAGCCCATCACGTAAACCATCTACAACATCAGAAGGTGTAAATGTATCAGCTATTCAAGTAGACACATTACATAAAATAGCAAAATCAATGCAGCCATATTTTATGTATGTATATGATTTTATTGAGGACATGAAAAAAGTGTTCCCAACATTAAAAGACGATTGGGGTATTTATGTACCTGAAGTAAAATATCTATCACCTGAGCCACTTGTCGATTATACTAATCTAGCTCTCACCAAATATAGTAATGTCCACTTCGTTGGAGATGCTTTATCAGCTAGGGGTATAACGGTAAGTGGTGCACAAGGGACATATGTTGCTGAATCACTTTTGGAAAATTAAAATAACTTTCGTATATTGATAATAAATAAAATAATATTATGGGCATAGAAACAGGACAAAAATATCCAAAATCAAGAAAATTAGTAAAAACAGATGGTACCATTGCTTATACATGGGATGGTAAATTGCATAATTGGGATGGACCCGCTTTAATACCCGAGGGTAATGAAAAAAAAGCAGAATACTACTTGTATGGGTTTCAAAAAGATAAAGAGGATTGGAAAGAAATGAGACGTCAAAGAGAAGGTATTCCTTTTTATAAAAATCAATCAATGAAAAATTTATTATCCGATTATAGAAATTAAGATATGAAAATAGGTTTATGTGGTACAATGAGTGTAGGTAAAACTACATTAGTAAATGCTTTAAAAGAAACAAAGCAATTTAAAGATTATATGTTTAGAACAGAGCGTTCTAAATACTTGATGGAACAAGGTATTCCACTCAATACAGATTCAACATTAAAAGGTCAAACTATATTCTTGGCTGAACGTTGTGCTGAATTAATCCAAACTGATATCATTACAGATAGAACAGTTCTTGACGTTATGGCTTTTACAATGAATGCTAAGTCAATAAACCATCAGGATAAAGAAGCATTTGAAACATATGCTAGTGAATTTGTTAGAGAATATGATTATATTTTTTATATATCTCCTGAAGGTATTCCGGTTGAAGATAATGGTGTTCGTGAAACAGATGAGCATTATAGAGATTTAATTGATTTTACTATTACTACACTTATTAGAAAACATGGACACAAAGCTGGTAGTTTAGGAGTACTATCAGGATCAACAGAAGATCGAATACAACAAATATTAAAGTTTACTAATCTTTAACATATTTATAACAAAAACATACTCTAATGAAAAAATCAGAATTAGCATCTTTTATTAAAGAAGAAATTAAATCCGCTCTTACAGTTGAAGACACACAACAGGATATTAAAGATACTGAAGAACTAACAAAGGCAACAGCTGAATTAGCTAAAGTAAAAAAGGAAGCTGGTATCGAAGAAGGAGCAATAGACCCAGCTGAATACGGTGATATAGGTAAAGGATACTTATTGGGTTTTAATAAACCACATAGTTTAAATGATGATGATTTAGAAACTCTTGGACGTAAAATTGTAAAACAATTATATAAGGGTGATTTTAAAGCTGCTAAAGCTAAATTTATAAAAGAAGATTTAAAAGAAGATGAAGATAAAGAACCATCTAAATCAGATCTTAAAAAAACAAAAGGTTTAGCTAAAGCAAAAGAAGAACTTGCTCAATTAACTAAACAAATGAAATCTTTAGCTCGTAAATATAAAGAAGCTGAAGGTGAAGAAAAAGATAAAATAGTAGCTGATCTTAAGAAAAAAACAAAACTTAAGAAAGAATTAAATGCTATTATAGATAAATAAATAATAAAATGTTATGTTTAAATGGTTAAGAAAAAATTATCACTTATTTGTAATTATAGGAGCTTGTATTTTAGTCTTTAGGTTTTTAAATGATAAAGAAAAATATATAGATAAATACAATTCCCAAATAAATGCATTAGAACAAAAAGTTGATTCGTTACACCATATTAATAACGATTTAACCTTTAAAATTGATACATTAAACGTACAAATAGGTAAATTAGATCAACAAATAGATCTTAAAAATAATAAAATAAATAACCTTAGATATGAAATTAGCACAAAGGTGGATGCTGTCGATAATTTTAATGATAGTGAGCTTGAACAGTTTTTCACAGACCGTTACAGACAGTACTTCGATTCAATTAAAAAAGCCAATAGCCAAATTAGTAATTAAAGACCTTATTAAAGGTGATGGGGCTAAAAAGGAATTAGTATTATATGGTGATAAAATTAAACTATTTCAAGAAAAAATAATTTTAAAAGATAGTATTATATTTAACCTAAATGATAAAGTAAACAATTTTAATTCTATATTAACTACTAAATCAGATCAACTATCTTTATCCCAAGAATTATCTAAAAAGTTAGAACAGGATTTAAAAAAACAAAAATTTAAAAATAAACTAACAACGGGTGCTGGGATATTAGCAGTTATAGTTACTGCAATATTGGTAAAATAATATGTCTGATTTAAAAAAAGTAATACGTCAAGAATATCTAAAATGTGCCACAGACCCAGTACATTTTATGCGTAAATACTGTTATATACAGCATCCCCAACGTGGTCGTATACAGTTTAATTTATACCCATTTCAAGAAAAAGTATTAACGTTATTTCAAGAAAATGACTATAGTGCTATATTAAAGTCTAGACAATTAGGTATATCTACATTAGCCGCAGGTTATTCTTTATGGTTGATGACCTTCCACAAAGATAGAAACGTACTGGCCTTAGCAACAACACAAGCAACCGCTCGTAATTTAGTAACTAAAGTACAATTCATGTGGGAAAATTTACCCTCATGGCTTAAAGTAGATGCAGTTGAAAATAACAAATTATCCCTCAGATTAACTAACGGTTCAAAAATACAAGCAAAATCATCTAATGCCGATGCCGCACGTTCGGAAGCAGTATCATTATTGATAATTGATGAAGCTGCCTTTATTGATAACATTGCTGAGACATGGGCATCAGCTCAACAAACACTAGCAACGGGTGGTGGTGCTATTGTATTATCTACCCCTTACGGTACTGGTAACTGGTTTCATCAAATGTGGGTTAAAGCCGAAGCAGCAGAAAACGATTTTTTACCTATTAAATTACCTTGGTACGTTCACCCCGAAAGAGACCAAAAATGGAGAGATGCTCAAGATGCTTTATTAGGTGACCCTAGACTGGCAGCACAAGAATGTGATTGTGATTTTAGTACATCTGGTGATATAGTGTTTTATAATGAATACTTAGAATTTTATGAAAAGTCTCATATTAAAGAACCTATGGAAAGAAGAGGAGCAGACCAAAACTTATGGGTTTGGGAATCTCCAGATTATAGTAGGGACTATATGGTAGTAGCGGATGTTGCTCGTGGGGATGGGAAGGATTTTTCAACTTGTCATGTAATAGATGTTGAGAATAATGTTCAAGTAGCAGAATATAAGGGACAATTAGGTACTAAAGAGTTTGGGCATTTACTAGTAGGATTAGCTACTGAATACAATGAAGCAATGCTCATTATAGAAAATGCTAATATAGGTTGGGCAACAATACAAGTTGCCATTGATAGAGCATATCCTAACCTTTACTATTCACAAAAGAGTGACTCCCGTAATGCTGATTCGTATTTTGATAAATATCAAGACCACTCAAAGATGGTAGCTGGTTTTACTATGTCATCTAGAACACGTCCTATGGTAATAGGTAAGTTCCAAGAGTATATAGCAGATAAAGGAGTAACAATACAATCAAAGAGGTTAGTAGAAGAAATGAAAGTGTTTATTTGGAAAAATGGTAGAGCAGAAGCACAAACTGGATATAATGATGATTTAGTTATGGCTTTTGGTATAGCAATGTATATTAGAGATACAGCCCTCATCCAAAGACAACGAGGTTTAGATGCAACTAGAAATGCATTAAATAATATATCAGTAAATAGAACTTCATATCAAGGTGGGTATTTTTCTCAAGGAAGTGATAATCCTTACCATATGCCCACAGAAAATGGAAATGAAGATATAAGTTGGTTAATTAAATAATATTTATAATAATAATAATATAATGGCAGATAAGAATTTATTTAGTAGATTACAAAGATTATTCTCAACAGACGTAATTATTCGTAATGTTGGTGGAGATCAAGTAAAGGTAATGGATAGTAATCAAATTCAATCTAATGGAGAACTACAAACAAACTCTCTTATAGATAGATTTAATAGAATATATTCTACAAACCCAACATCTTTATATGGATCACAATTCAACTTTAACTACCAATACCTCAGACCACAACTATACTCAGAGTATGATGTAATGGATCAGGATGCTATTATTGCTTCTGCTTTAGATATTATAGCTGATGAATCTACTTTAAAAAATGATATGGGAGAAGTATTATCTATACGTTCTTCTAATGAAGCAGTTCAAAAGGTGTTATATAATTTATTTTATGATGTTTTAAATATTGAATTTAATTTATGGCCTTGGGTTCGTCAAATGTGTAAGTATGGTGATTTTTTCTTAAAATTAGAAATAGCCGAAAAATACGGAGTATATAATGTTATACCACATACAGCATATCATATTGAAAGACAAGAAGGACAGAACATAGAAAATCCAGCTGAAGTAAGGTTTAGGTATAATCCTGATGGTTTAGTAAGCCCAAGTTCTGGGATGTATAAAACACCAAATCAACAAGATAATTCTAATGGTATATATTTTGAGAATTATGAAATGGCTCATTTTAGATTAATTGGTGATACAAACTATTTACCTTATGGGCGTTCTTATATAGAACCTGCTCGTAAATTGTTTAAACAATATACATTAATGGAAGATGCAATGTTGATTCACAGAATTGCACGTGCTCCTGAAAAACGTATATTTTATATGAATGTTGGTTCTATCCCTCCAAACGAGATAGATGCATTTATGCAGAAAACTATTTCAAACATGAAACGTACACCTCATATGGATGAAAAAACCGGAGAGTATAATTTAAAATATAACATGCAAAACATGATGGAGGATTTTTATATCCCAATTCGTGGTAATGATCAAACAACAAAAATTGATACTACCCCTGGTTTAACTTATGATGGAATCCAAGATGTTGAATATTTGAGAGATAAATTATTTGCTGCTTTAAAAGTACCAAAAGCTTTCTTAGGATATGATGAAAATATAGAAGGTAAAGCTACATTAGCCGCTGAAGATATTCGTTTCGCTCGTACTATAGAACGTTTACAACGAATAATGGTTTCAGAATTAAATAAAATTGCATTAGTTCACTTATACTCACAAGGATTTAGAGATGAAGCATTAACAAACTTTGAATTGTCAATGCAAACACCATCAATTATCTTTGAACAAGAGAAAATTGAATTAATGAAATCTAAAACTGAATTAGCCACAGCATTACTAGAAAATAATTTACTCCCAACAGATTGGATTTATGATAATATTTTCCATTTATCCGAAGATCAATACGATGAATATAGAGACTTAATCCGTCAAGATTCAAAACGTAAATTTAGAAATACCCAAATTGAGGCAGAAGGTAATGACCCAGTAGAAACAGGTAAATCATATGGAACCCCTCATGATTTAGCATCGTTATACGGTAAAGGAAGAATGACATCAGATCCTGCAAATGTACCTGACGGGTATAATACAGATGCAGATTTAGGTCGCCCTAAAGATTCAATATCTAATCACGGAAAACAAGGTAGTAACTTCGGTAAAGATCCATTAGGAACTAAACGTATGAAAGATACTGATAAAAACGATTCATCTAATAGTAGAACAGATACTAATAAATCAGGTTTAGCTTTAGAAAACGCTCAAGTAACTTTATTGAAAAATAAAGATATGTTTAAAAAAATGAATGAAAAGGTATTAATCTTTGAACAAGATAAAGATGATAGTACACTTTTAGATGAAAAACAATTAAAGGAGTAAAAAAACTCCAATATTTATAAATAAATATATTTTTTGATGAAAATAAAACACTCAAAGTACAAGAACACGGGCATCCTGTTTGAACTCTTGGTGCGTCAAATCACGGCAGACACATTAAAAGGGGGAGATTCCCCAGCTATTAATATATTAAAAGAATACTTTGTAAAGACTTCTTTAGGTCGTGAATATAAGTTATATGAGTCTGTGTTAAAATCTAACACTTTAAATGAAGGGAAAGCAAATATAGTAATTAGTACTATACTTGAATCTTCTAAAGGGTTTAATCGTACTACTTTAAAAAAACAAAAATATAATTTAATTAATGAAATCAAAAAACATTATGATTTAGATGTTTTCTTTGGTTCTAAAATTAAAAATTATAAAGAATTAGCAGCCTTGTATACCTTAATTGAAGGACATAATACAAAATCTAATAATAACGTTGACCAAGTAATAGATAATAAAGTAACTATTTTAGAATATTTAACTAAACAAGAAATTAATTCAAAAGAAATTAAAGAAGACATCCTTAAAGAGTTTTCTACTTATGATAAAGATCTAAGAATACTTACTTATAAAGTTCTTCTAGAAAAATTTAATAGTAAATATGATAGTTTATCTGTTGATCAAAAACAAATACTTAAAGAATTTATTAATTCTGTAGATTCAACCCCAAGTTTAAGAAATTTTTACAATTCAAAAATAATAGATTTAAAATCTATATTAAATGAATCATCTAAAAATATTAAAGATAAAGCTACTCAAATAAAAATTACTGAAGTAACTAAATTTTTAATTGAGTTAAAGAAAACAGATAAAGTTGGAGATAATAACTTAGTTGATTTGTTACGTTACTACCAATTAGTAAATGAAATACAAATAGCAAATGGCATATAAATATAAACTTAAAGAGATAGAGGTAGGTGATACTAAAGTTGCTGGAGGTGTAAAATCTGTAGTTACAGATAAAGACCCTAATACAGGCGCTATATCCTGGTCTATAGATTATGTTCCTAATTTAACTAAATTAGTTGAAGATTCTATGGAATTAGCATCTACAGCTAAAGGTGTATACCAAAAAGCTAAAGATGATAAAAAATTCTTAGACATATACGAACAAGCAAAACAATTAAGAAATGTAATTCGTACTCATGTTAGAAATAACTACCCTTCAGATTATAAAAAGGCAGTTAGAGAAGAAGAGATAGATGAAATGTCTACAACTGGTGGAGGAGCAGGTTCATCTACTTTTAGTGCAGGTACTGGGATGCAATATGCAACCCCATACGCCTTTAAATTAAAAAAGAAAAAGAAGTAAAAAACTTTTAATATGTATAAGTATAAAGTAGTAGAACAAGAAGAAAAAGTAAGTAAATTTCATGATGAACGTATCATGGCCTTTGACTCCTTAGAAGCTAGATTAGAAGATATAAAAAAAGTATTACGTCAAAGTAAAATTGAAACAATTAAATATTATAGAGAAAATCCAAATAGCTACTCAGTAGTAACAGGAACGGATTTAATCAACGATTACATAAACGATATAGAAACTTTATTAAATAACCAATAATGAAAAAAGCAGAAAAACTATTTAAGGGATTAATCAATGAAAACTACATTGACCTTAAACCTATTAATAAAATTGAAGCAACACCAAAAACTTCATTTGAAATTAAATTCGCAAAATATTTAGCTGAAGAGGCAAAAGCTGTGGAGAAAAAAACAACTAAAGAAGTTGATGAAGTTAATGAACATGGTTTTGATGCTAAAGATAAGTCAAATTTAGATAACCAAATTGGACAAGAAGTACAAAATGGTGTTTATTTTGAAGCAAAACAAAACCCAGATAAATCTATTGCTGAAATTAAAGAAATAGTTTCTAAAAATTTAGAAAAAGATGGACAATATTATATGAAGAATGCTGCATTCGGAATTGAAGGATTGGGATATCAAGAAGCTGAATTAGAAGAAGTTTCAGGTAAATATGCATCTAGCGGATACTCAGATAAACTAAAAAAAGTAGTTAAAGAATCTTTAATTAAAGAAAATTGGGCTTCGTATAACGAAGTAAAAGAAGAAGAAGTAGAAGAAGAAAAAGAAGCTCCAATACCACCAAAAACTAAAAAAATAAAAAAAGAAACAATTGATTCAAAATTAGCTGAAATTGGTAAAGAAGCAGAAGCTGTAAAACTAGAAGCTCAATTAGATTTCTTACATGATCATATTCAAGAAAAAGTAGACAGAGTTAATTCAATTTCAGAAGATGAAAACCTTAGCGAATTAGTTGATAAAGCTAAAATGAAACAAATGCAGAAGGATATCAAAGAATTGGAGAAAAGAAAATCAAAAATGGAGAGAATTTATGAAAAATCTTGTGGTAAAAAATATGCTAAAAAAGAAATGGTAGATGAAACAGAAGAAATGTTTGAGTCTGTTGATTTAAAAGATTTAATGAAAGATGGAAAAATCAACAATGATATTTTAGTAACAACAAAACCAGGAGCATCTAAAGAGGACCAGATGAAAAACTCTTTAAGACCTAAATCAATCGAAGATAATAGTGAAAATGCTGGACCTGGAGCTAAACTTGTAAGATTTGCAGATTTAGCTGGTGGTAGTGATAAAGATTATAAAGTTGAAAATGGTAAAATAGTAGATGTTTCTTTAATTAACGATATTTAATATGGCTAAGCTAATAAAAATGTCCTCATCTAGTACTTACTATGCAGTAGATCTTACTGAAGAACAATTAGCTGAATATAATGCCAGTGAAGAAGGGGCAACTAATATTAAAAATACTTTAGATGCTACCTTAATGGACGGATGGTGGAAAAACTCTGACCCTCAAGTAGTATATTATATACTAAACGATTAATATAATGAATAAATCACTCTTAATAGAAGTAAATACCTTTAAAGTTAATCCTCTTCAATTAACTGAAAATGTTAATAAGGAAACAGGTAATTTAATGGTTGAAGGAATTTTAGCAACTGCTGAAGTTAAAAACGGTAATGGACGTTATTATTCTAAAGATCTATGGAATAGAGAAATGGCAAAATATGGGGAAATAATTAAAGAAAGAAGATCTATGGGGGAATTAGACCATCCAGAATCTTCAGTAATTAACCTTCAAAATGTATCTCACTTAATATCTGATTTTTGGTGGGATGGAGATAATGTAATGGGTAAAATAGAAATACTACCTACTCCTTCAGGAAACATACTTAAAGAATTAATTAAAGCAGGTGTAACCGTAGGTGTTTCATCTCGTGGAATGGGTTCTTTAGAAGATAAAGGTGGAGTAATGGAAGTACAGGATGATTTCGAATTATTATGTTGGGATTTTGTTTCAACACCATCTAACCCAGGTTCATACATGCATACTTTAAATGAAGGAAAACAAAATGTTGTATATAATTATACAAATGTTAATAAAGTAATACATGAAATCCTTTGTTCTAAAGGTTCTTGTCCTATAACATAAAAATATTTCTTCGGACGCTACCGACGGATTTAAAACATTGAGCGCTCATTTGAGCGCTTTTTGTATTTTAATTTATTTTTATATATGTATAAGCATAATACACCATCTCTTATATGGTGTCGAGAAAACAAATTAATTCTATTACGGTTCCTAATAACCGTATTTCACAAATTTAAATTTTGCGATTATGTCAAACAACAGAGATTTGCTCAAAGAAGCAATTGCTGACGCTAAATCGGTTAAAGAAACCGCAATAGCAAACGCTAAGGCTGCTTTAGAAGAAGCATTTACTCCTCATTTGAAATCTATGCTATCCGCTAAATTAGAAGAAATGGACAAAGATGAAGACATCGACGAAGGATACGATAAGTATGAAGAAGACGATGTTAAAACTGAAGAAGTTACTACTGAATTAGATGAAGCTAAAAAAGAAGACAAAGAAGAAGTAAAGGAAGCTGAAGAAGTAGAAGAAGCTAAAAAAGAAGAGATTGAAGAAATCAATCTTGACGAGTTACTTGCAGAACTCGAAAAAGGTGAAGAGAAGGACGAAGTTAAAGAATCTGAAGAAATTGAAGAATCTGAAGAAGTAACTGAAGAAGAAGAAGTTGAAGCTGAAGAAGGCGAAGACGAAGAAGCTGAAGGTGAAATGGAAGAAGAAGAAGTTGATCTAGAAGACATGACTGAAGACGATCTTAAATCTTTTATCGAAGATGTAATTAAAGACATGGTGGACGCTGGTGAATTAGAAGCTGGAGAAGAAGTAGAAGACGAAATGGAAGCAGATGCTGACATGGAAGATGATATGGAAATCGAAGTGGAAGATGAAGTAGAGCCTATGATGGAAGAAAAAGAAGAGTTAGAAGAAGATGACGCAGTAAGTAAAAAACTTAAAGATGGTGCTTCATTAGATTCAGCCCCAAGAAAAGTAGGACAATCTACAGTTCAAGAGGATGAAGTTAAAAAGGCATTAGCTGAAGTTGAGGAACTTAAAAAGGAACTTAACGAAGTTAATTTACTAAATGCTAAATTGCTTTATACTAACAAAATCTTTAAATCAAAGAATTTGTCGGAAGGCAAAAAAGTTAAAGTGTTGAAAGCTTTTGATAAAGCATCAACAGTAAAAGAAGCAAAAGTTATTTTTGAAACATTAAATGAAGGAATTTCATCTGTGATGACAAAACCATCAATTAATGAAGTAAAAGGTAGTGCTTCAAAAGCGGCAGGAATAGTTCCTAAAGCAAAACAGCCAATTGTTGAAAACGATGCATTTGCACGTATGAAAAAATTAGCTGGAATTATTTAAAAAAATTAATAAAAACTTAAAATTTAAAAAAATGAGCTTAAATTCATTATTAGAAAGCGCAAACCCATACCACTCAGTACAGAGTGATGCAGCTAGATTGTCTAGCAAATGGGAAAAAACAGGTTTGCTAGAAGGTTTAGGTGGTACTCATAAAAACAACATGGGTATTATTCTTGAAAACCAAGCAAAACAATTAGTAGTAGAATCTTCTCAATCAGGTGGTGGAGTAGGTAACGGTGGTTCTTTTTCTCCAGGTGTTGGAGAACAATGGGCTGGTGTAGCTCTTCCATTAGTACGTAAAGTATTTGGACAGATTGCTGCTCAAGAATTTGTATCAGTTCAACCAATGAACTTACCTTCAGGTCTAGTATTTTATCTAGATTTCCAATATGGAACTGCAAAAGGTGACAAAGCTGTAGGTGATTCACTATATGGTGATGTTTCAGGATTTGCTTCAAACGGAACAGAAGGTGGTCTTTATGGTGCTGGAAGATTCTCATATTCAATTAACGAAACTGGATCTGCAATCTCTGGTGCTACACAAGCAACAGGATCATGGGCCGATGTTAATTTTGACTCTGACCTATCTGCATCAGTAGCTGCTGACGGTTTACGTAAAGTAACTTTCGCAGGACCAACTGATTTCGATGCACAAGGTGTTAGAGGATTTATCCTTACAGGTGCTAATTTAGTTGCATCTGGTAACAAACCAGCATTTACATCTACAGATGGAACTAACATTTCATTTATTATTGACAAATCAGATGCTTCTTCTTTGACAGCAACTGGTGATTATGCTTTAGAATATTCTTTCCAACCAAGAGACAACGCAAGAGGTGATTTCGAAGCTGGAAACGGAAGCTTAAACGCAGGAAACGAAGATCCAGGAATTTCAATTCCAGAAATCAATGTACAGATGAAATCATCTGCTATCGTTGCTAAAACTAGAAAATTGAAAGCTGTATGGACGCCAGAATTCGCACAGGATTTAAATGCATACCATGCATTAGATGCTGAAGCTGAATTGACTTCTATCCTAAGCGAGTATATTTCACTAGAAATTGATTTAGAGATCTTAGATATGTTAATGGAAGGTGCTTCAGGAGGTTCTGAAGTATGGTCTGCTGTAAATAACAGATCTATTGTAGATGACGGAGCTAATGGTACTGTATCAGACTTAAACTTCTATAACTCACAAGGACAATGGTTCCAAACTTTAGGAACTAAAATCCAGAAATTATCTAACAAGATTCACCAGAAAACTCTTAGAGGTGGTGCTAACTTTATGGTTCTTTCTCCAGCAGTATCTACAATCATCGAGTCTATCCCAGGATTTGCAGGTGACGTAGATGGTCAAGTAGATAAAGCTAACTATGCATTTGGTGTACAAAAAGTAGGTGCATTAGGTGGTGGTAAGATTAAGGTTTACAAAAACCCTTACATGACTGAAAATCAAATTTTATTAGGATTTAGAGGAACACAATTCTTAGAATCAGGTGCTGTATTTGCTCCTTACATTCCATTAATTATGACTCCATTAGTATACGATCCAGAAACTTTCACACCACGTAAAGGTTTACTAACTCGTTACGCTAAGAAAATGGTACGTCCAGAATTCTATGGTAAAATTAAAATCAATGGTTTAAATTCTCTATAATAAGAGACTAAATCATATTTAATAATTAAACCCGGCTTCGGCCGGGTTTTTTTATCTCTTTCATATGTATAACAAAATTATATGTTATATCTAAAATGTGCGTTATATTACTAAAATTTATGTTTTTTCATGTATATACAACATTTTTATATATTTTACATCAATTCTTAAATAAAACCTTTATATGGCATCAAAACACCATACTGACGAAGTTTTTACACAAAAACGAAGAACGAATAGAAAACCTATTAAATTTCAAGTACAACTAAATGAAGAACAAAAACAAGCAAAATCCCTAATAGTTGAAAATCCAATTACTGTTATTCGTGGTTTAGCAGGATCTGGAAAAACCTTAGTAGCTACACAAGCTGCTTTAGATTTTTTCTTTACTAAACAAGTAGATAAAATAGTAATCACACGTCCTACAGTATCAAAAGAAGATATAGGATTCCTACCAGGAGATTTAAAAGAAAAAATGGATCCTTGGTTAGCCCCTATATACCATAATCTATATATGTTATACAATAAAGAAAAAGTTGATAAACATTTAGGAAATGAAGATATAGAAATTGTTCCTTTTGCATTTATGCGAGGTAGAACATTTACTGATACTTTTATTATAGTAGATGAAGCACAAAATGTTACACATTCTCAGATGGAAACTGTAATAGGTAGACTTGGAAAAGGTTCTATTATGGTAATTTGTGGTGATATGGGTCAAATAGATCTTAAAGATAAAAGAGAAAGTGGTTTCTCATTTCTAAGTAGACTTGAAGAACAAGTAGATGGGTTCAAAACTATTACATTAGAAAAAAATCATAGACATAACATAGTATCTCCTATACTTGAAGTATATCAAAAATTTAGGGATTAACTATTTTTATCATATTTATAACAAAAAATAAAGTATGGCAAATATACCCATATATGATGGCAATCCTATATATAGTGATGACTTAGTCCCGTTCGGATTTTATAATTCAGACGCTTCTTATAAAACAGATGCTGTTAAAGTAGCTAAATTTTGTGCCCAAAGGTTGGGTTACCCCTTAGTAGATGTAGAACTCCAACCCGGATCTTTCTTTACAGCCTTTGAGGAGGCAATAACAACATATGGTAATGAATTGCATTCTTACCAAACCCGGGATAATTATCTAACTCTTGAAGGATCAGATAGGCAATCCTCAAACAGTTATTTGAATAGTGCTTTAATCTCTCCTAGTTTTGAACCTATTGTAAGATTAACAGAACAATATGGAGCCGAAGCAGGAACTGGAGGAAATATAACTTATTATACAGGTTCATTCCCATTAACAGCAAGTAAACAAACTTATGATTTAAAAGAATGGGTCATTGATAATAATATTACCTCATCCCATGGAATAGAAATTAAAAGAGTATTTTATGAAAACTCACCAGCTATAAGCAAAATATATGATCCTTATATGGGTAATGGTTCCAACCTAATGACCAGCTTTGGTTTTGGAGGAATGAGCCCAGGTATTAGTTTTCTTATGATGCCTACTAATTATAACTTAGCACAAATACAATCAATAGAAATTAGTGAGCAAGTTAGAAGATCAAACTATAGTTTTGAATTAAAAAATAATAATTTAACAATTTTTCCTGTCCCACAAACTGGAAGTGGTATTTTTAGGTTTGAATATATTAATAGAGATGATCGTGCAAATAATTCAATTAAAACGGGTTTAAATAGTCCTAAGGGAGTAATAAATAATGTGTCTAAACCTCAATTTGGTAACCCTGATTATAGCCTTATAAATTCTATAGGCCGTCAATGGATATTTGAATATACATTAGCTTTATCAAAAGAAATGTTAGGGTATGTTAGAGGTAAATATAGCAATATTCCAATACCTGATGCAAATGTAACATTAAACCAATCAGATTTAATTACAGCAGCAACTGCCGAAAAAGCAGCTTTAATAGAAAAATTAAGAACATTTTTTGACGAAACTTCTAGAAAATCTTTACTTGAAAGAAGATCCCAAGAAGCAGAGTTTAAACAAACGGAATTGAAGCAGGTTCCATATACAATATATATAGGATAATATGGCAATGTTTGGTCGTTCACGTGATGTGAGTTTAATAAGAAGATTAAATAGAGAATTGATGGGTAATATTATTACTCAACAAGCTGCTTTTTACAAATATAAATTAGAAGAAACAGTAATTAATTTATATGGTGAAGCGGCTGGTGAAAAATATTTTGATGGTCCCTTTTTATTTAATTGTTTATTATTAAGACAACCTGAAGCTTATGCTGAGGGGGATAGTGGTATAGGATATGCCCAAAATATTAGATTTTCTTTTTTAAGAGATGATTTAGTTGATGCTAATGTTGTTCCTGAAGTAGGAGATGTAATATTATATCAAGGAGAATATTTTGGTGTTGATTCCACAGTAGCTAATGATTATTTCCTAGGCAAAAACCCAGACTACCCTAATAATAATTCAGATGGTACACCAAATCCACTTAATCCTGGTTTAGAAGATTTTGGGTATAACATATCAATTATATGTGAAACTCATTATATACCGGCTGATAAATTATCAATTTCACCTTATAAAGAAAGATTTTAATGGCGAACTTTAAACCATATCCAAAAAAACAAAAGGAAATAAGTATTTCCCAACAAAAACCTTTTGATTCAGTTAGAGGGAATCCAAATACCCCAGTTAATCCTAACTCGACTCAAACTGGTATTGAATTTAATAGATCTACAAAAATAAGTTCTAAGGGTGATACTTCTAAAGAGTTTAGTATAGGACTACAAGATTTAGATGAATCCATATTTTACTATTTTAATAATGTAATCAAACCATTTGTATTCCAAAATGGAGAAAGAAGAACAGTCCCTATAATATATGGTAGCCCAGAAAGATGGAAATCTTTTAGAAGAGATGGTTATTATAGAGATAAAGGAGGTGCTGTAATGTTACCTATTATTGTAATTAAAAGAGATACCATTACTAAGGATAGGTCAACTTATAATAAATTAGATTCTAATATGCCTAATTTATATGGTAGTTTTGAAACTGGTTTTAATTCTAAAAATACTTACTCTAATTTTAATTTATTAAATAATAGAAAACCTGTAAAACAATTAAGAGCAGTAGCAGTACCTGATTATGTTACCCTATCTTATAGTTGTATAGTCCAAACATACTACATGGAACAACTAAATAAAATAATTGAATCCGTAGAATATGCTTCAGATTCGTATTGGGGTAATCCTGAAAGATTTAAATTTAAATCAACAGTTGATAGCTTTACTACCGCTACAGAATTAACTGTAGGACAAGACAGACTTGTAAAAGGAACATTTAATATAAATCTAAGAGGGTATATTATACCTGATGTAATACAAAAAGACTTAAATTCAATTAAAAAATATAATACAAAAGCAAAAGTTACAATTACATCCGAAACAGTATCTAATATAGAAGATACTACTAGCCCCTCTAATTTAGAAAACCCTAACAAAGAAGGTAGAACTAGGTAATTTTAATATAATTTAAACATATTTATCATTATAAATAAATAAATAAAAATGAGTAAAACCAAGTTATCAAAAGAAGAGTTACAAAAATTACAAGAATTACAATCTGAAGGAAACCAATTAATATTTTCCCTAGGACAGTTGGAAGCTCAAAAAATTTCTATTTTTTCTCAAGTTGAAAAAATTCAAAAGGAAAGGGATATTTTAGGAGTAGAACTTCAAGAAAAATATGGAGATGGAAACATTAACATAGAAACAGGAGAATTTACAAAACCAGAATAATTTTAACAATTTTTCTAATATTTATAATAAAACAATTAATTAACATACAAAATGGCAGAAACATTAATATCTCCCGGAGTACTAGCAAGAGAAAATGATCAATCTCAAATAACTCAAGGTCCTGTAGAAGTAGGAGCGGCACTTATCGGTCCTTCTATTAAGGGTCCTGTTGAAGTACCTACTGTAGTTACTTCTTATAGCGAATATCTAGCAATATTTGGAGGAGCTGTAACTAGTGGTTCACAACAATATTCTTATTTAAATCAAACAGCGGCAAATAATTATTTCAATCAAGGAGGAAATTCATTACTTGTAACTCGTATAGTTTCATCTTCATCAGACTGGAGTAGCGCAGAATCAGCAAATCTTTTTAATGCAAATGTAAACGGAGACTTATCTACTTCTACAACTACCTCTAGTTTTACAATTAATGCTTTTAATATTACTTCATCACTTGGAAATGGTCCAAGTAGTACTCGTAAAATATTATCTGTAGATGGAAAAACAGAACTTACAGCAAGTTTTAATACTTCGGAAAGTATGGATGTTTTTGAAATAAAAGGAGGATCAGGATATGTAAGCGGAGATGTAATCGTATTTTCAACAGCTTCATTAGGATCAAATAACTTCCCAGGAGGAACAGGTGTTGATTTAAGAATTACATTAGATGATGATAACTTAGATTCCCAAACTCCATTTGTTTTAAGTACTATATCTAAAGGAGAAATACTAAACAGCTCAGGATCAACTTTATCAGGAGGTGCTTTAGAAAATGGAACATCTGATAATATAAGATGGGAAGTAACAAGCGCCAATACTTCATCTGGAGTATTTAGTGTAGCTATACGTCGTGGAGATGATAAAACCAACCAAAAGACGGTATTAGAAACCTTTGCTAATGTATCTTTAGATCCATTATCTTCTAATTATATAGAAAATGTAATTGGTAATAGCTATTATGGTCAAATTGTTAATGATAGTGGAGACTATTATTTAAATGAAAATGGTAACTATACTAACAAAAGTAGATATGTTTATGTATCGGCTGTAAATAGCCCTACACCAAATTATTTCGATAATACAGGTGCAGCAAAAATCCAATATACATCAAGTTTACCAAATGTAGGAGAAGGAACATTTAGTGGAGGTCAAGGAGATTTATTTGGAGGAGGAGTTCCAGCTAAATTTAACGAAAACATTACAGCTAATAATACTCAAGGTGTAACAGATGATGATTATACCTCAGCAATCAATTTACTAAGTAATAAAGATAACTATCAGTTTAATATACTATCAGCACCTGGGTTAATTCATCAATTACACCCAACAGCAGTTAATTTATTAATTACAACTGCTGAAAAACGACAAGATTGTTTAGCAGTAGTAGATTTAAGAGCATATAACTCACTTATAGGTGGTGTTACTAACCAAGCAAGTGGATTTGATAGTTCATACGCTGCCACTTACTGGCCATGGTTACAGTTACTTGACGCAGATACTGGTAAAACAGTTTGGGCTCCACCATCTACATTGATCCCTGGAGTTTTTGCTTATACTGACGCATCTTCAGACCCATGGTTCGCACCAGCAGGTTTAACTAGAGGTGGATTAGGTCAAGTAATAAAAGCTGAAAGAAAATTAACTTCTGGAAATAGAGATACTTTATATGAAGCAAATGTAAACCCAATAGCTACATTCCCACAAAGTGGAGTTGTAGTATTTGGTCAGAAAACATTACAGAAAAAAGCAAGTGCTTTAGATCGTGTAAATGTAAGAAGATTACTAATTGCTCTTAAAAGCTATATTTCACAAGTTTCAAATACATTGGTGTTTGATCAAAATACCATAGCAACTAGAAATAACTTCTTAACACAAGTTAACCCTTATTTAGAATCAGTACAACAAAGACAAGGTTTGTATGCTTTTAAAGTAGTAATGGATGACACAAACAATACACCAGACGTAATCGATAGAAACCAATTAATAGGTCAAATCTATTTACAACCATCGAAAACAGCTGAATTTATTGTTTTAGATTTCAATGTATTACCAACAGGAGCTACATTTCCGGTATAAAAAATAAAAAGATAAATATTTATAATAAAATAAAATAAAAAAATGGCAGTATTAGATCCAAACGAAATATTTTTCACAGCATTTGAACCAAAACAAGCAAATAGGTTTATAATGTATATGGATGGAATTCCATCATACACTGTAAAGGCTGTTGGGGCTGTAACTGTAACCAATGGAACAGTACCTTTAAATCATATTAACGTTCAACGTTTCGTTAAAGGTAAAACAACTTGGGGAACTATTCAGTTTACATTATTTGATCCTATTACTCCATCTGGTGCACAATCAGTAATGGAATGGGTTAGATTACATCATGAATCAGTAACTGGTAGAGATGGTTATAGTGACTTCTATAAAAAAGATTTAACCTTTAATGTATTAGGTCCTGTAGGGGATGTAGTATCAGAATGGATTATTAAAGGTGCATTAATAGTAGACGCAAACTTTGGTGAATATAATTGGGATACAGCTGATACAGCACAAAATATTACCATGACAGTTCAACCAGACTATTGTGTTTTAAATTTCTAAACAACTTAGAAAAATTATTATTGTTATTTAATATAAAGTTTAAAATTGCTTGCCTTTTGGCAAGCTTTTTTTTATATTAATATTTATCAACGAACAAACGTTATTAATAAATAAAGATTATGGCCGAATTTAAATTCCCAACTGAAGAAGTTGAATTACCCACTAAAGGATTATTATACCCTGAAGAGCATCCACTAAGAAGTGGTAAAATAGAAATAAAATATATGACTGCTAAAGAAGAAGATATTTTATCAAACCAATCTTATATACAAAAAGGTATAGTATTAGATAAATTACTTGAATCCGTTATTGTTACTAAAGTAAAACTTAAAGACCTTTTAATAGGAGATAAAAATGCAATTCTTATTGCGGCACGAATTTTAGGGTATGGTGCTACTTATAAAGTAAATATTAATGGTGAAGAACAAAGTATAGATTTAACCCAACTAGAAAATAAACCCTTTGATGGTTCTGATTTAATAGAGGGCAAAAATGAATTTTCTTTTACCTTACCTAATAGTTCAAACTTAATAACATATAAAATGTTAGATGGTCATGAAGAAGCTAAAATAGAAGCTGAACTAAAGGGATTAGCAAAAATAAATAAAGATCATACACCAACTTTAACAACTAGATTAAAGTATACTATTACTTCAGTAGATGGAGATAGTGATAAAAAAACCATTAGAGAATTTGTAGATAATTATTTATTAGCTAGAGATTCAAGAGCTTTACGTGAGCACATTAAGCAACAACAACCCGATGTGGATATGTCTTATATATTAGACAATGGAGAGGAGGTAGAGATCCCTTTGGGTCTTACGTTTTTTTGGCCTGACTTCTGATATAGCACAAGAAATTAGGATGGGGTTATTTACCCAAATCCACGAAATATTATTCTTAGGTAAGGGAGGTTATGATTTTCCAACTGTTTATAATATGCCTATTTGGTTAAGAAAATTTACTTATTCAAGAATGGAAAAATATTATAAAGAAGAATCAAAACCCTCTAACGAACAAGGCCAATCAACTTTAATAGATTCAAAAGGTCAAGTAAATACCCCAGAATTCTTAAAGGCATCTAAACCTTATAAAGGAAAGAGCAGCTACAAATAGTTGCTCTTTTCAATATTTATAATAAAACACTCCTTTAATGTCTGATTCTGAAGAAATAAAAAAATCCACAAAAGCAACTGAAGAGCAAATTTCTGCTACTAAAGGTTTATCCTATGAGCAGGAGGAAAATCTTAGAATTACACGGGACATTAATAATGAGATCCGTGAGGGATTAAAACTTCAAAAACAAGAAAAAGATCTAAAAAAATCAGTTAGGTCTGCTTTAGACGGAATAAATAAAGCAGCTGAATTTCAAGCAAGTATTGCAGGTAGAACAAGAGACGCCTTATTAGATACTAATAAAATCCTAAAACAAGAACAGGATTTAGCTAAAAACATTTTAAGTTTAGAAAGTAATAAATCTGATTTAATACGAAAAGCTAAACAACAAAAACAAGATTTTGCTTCAATATCAGCAACTGCCAGTGAAGAAGAGAAAAAAGCAGCAAAAGAAGCTTATTCAAATACTTTAAAATTAGCAAGAGCAGTAACAGACCAAATAGATAACCAAAAAGAAGTAAAAGGAACACTTGATTCTCAAGTAGTAGTATCAAAACAACTTTCAAAACTAGGATCAGTAAAATTATTTGGTTCCTTATCCGAAATTGCTAAGGCCATTCCTGGTGTGAAGGATTTAACTAAGGGGTTTGATAAAGCAGCAGAAGCATCTAAAAAGGCAGCTGCTGAAATGGTTGTTATAGATGCAAAAACTGGAAAAGTTTCTAAGTTAAATATGTTCCAAAAAGCACAAGCAGGACTTAAAGGATTAACTGCTGGTGTTGGTGAAATGATGAAAGCTTTTGGTACTATAGCCATTATAACTAAGATTTTAAAATCTATGTTAGAAATGGATAAATCCACAGGTGAGATAGCCAAGGGGATGAACCAGACATATGATGAAGCTAAAAAGACAAGTGCTGAATTCATGAGGATTAGTAACATCCAAGGTACAGTTTTAACTTCTTATAATGATATTAAACATGCTAATGTAGATATAAATAAAACATTAGGTACTAATGTTATATTATCTGATGAAATGTTAACTTCATATGCAGAAATGCAAGTTTTAGCAGGAATGACTGCTGAGGAGTTAGCAGGTATTACTAAATTAACATCAGTAAATGGTAAAGACCTTAAGAAAAATACTGGGGAATTTATGGCCCAGGCAAGATTAGGATCTTTAAAAAATAAAGTAGCCCTTAACGAGAAAAAGTTAATGGCTGAAATGGGCAAAATAAATGCTGCTATGACCTTATCTATGGGTGCTAATGCTGCTACTATGGGTAAGACCGTAGGTATAGTCCAATCTTTAGGGATGGAAATGTCCCAAGTAGATAAAATTGCAGAAAGTTTACTTAATTTTGAGTCTTCTATAGAAAAAGAAATGCAGGCTGAACTAATGTTAGGTAAAGAACTTAACTTAGAAAAAGCAAGATCTGCGGCTTTACAAAATGATTTTGCAACAGTAGCTGAAGAAATAGCTAAACAAGCGGGTTCTTCTGCTGATTTTGCTAAAATGAATAGATTAGAACAGCAGGCATTAGCTGAAGCTGTTGGGATGGGTAGAGAAGAACTAGCACAAACTCTATTTACCCAAGAAATGTTGAAAAATACAACAGGAGATGAAGCAGAAAAAAGACAAGAATTATTAGATAAATTAATTGAAGAAAATGGATTAAAAGAAGCCCAAAAAATAATGGCTGATACTAGTTTTGAAGATCTTCAGGCACAGGCTGATAAACAAACAGAAATGAAACAGGCAGCCGCAGATATGAATCAAGTATTTTTAGAATTAGGAAAAAGCCTCCAACCCGCCATGAAAACAATGGCAGCGATGGTAAAATTTGCCGCTGAAAATAAAGCTTTAATTATTGCCGGAGTTGTAGGGGTAAAAGCATACAACGCTGCAGCAAAAATTGGGTTATTTTTATCTAAAAGAAAAGCAATTTCTGAAAAAGGAGCAGCTTTAATGGGTGCAGTTGACTACTCAGCACAAGCCGGTGCCAATGCGGCAAAAACACCAGTACCTCTTGTAGGGGTTGGTCTTGGTATTGCTGCGGCAGCTGCAGCTTATTTAGCAATTAGTAGTTTAGTAGGTGATGCTGAGACCGGAGATGATATATTTAGCCCATCAACTGGTGGGGGTGGATATGGAAGTAGAACTTTGTTAGGACCTGAGGGAGCAATAAAATTAAATAATGATGATGATATAATTGCAGGTACAGAATTATTCAAAGAAAACTCTTCTTCTAAAGGTGGGGCATCTATTGATTTATCTATTATGGAAGATAGTTTGGCACAAACAAATGCTATATTAAACCAAATTTTAAATTCTAATGCACAAATAACTATGGATTCCGAAGAATTAGGAACAGCTATTTCATTAAATAATTATGAAATATCAGCATAAAGTTAAAAATTAAATATTTATAATAAAAACAATTAAATTATGGGACTTTTAAGTAAATTAACAAATAAAGGAGGTTCACCATTATCAAAAAATAATGGAGTAACCCCATCAACACCAGACTTTTCAAATTCTAATATATATGGTAGCAGTATTGCACCATCAAACTTAGATTTAGATGGTCAAACTCCATCTAAATATTCTGATTCCTTACCTGAATAGTAAAATATGGGGTTAGTAAATTTAACAACAGATCTTAAATCTTTAAGATACGGAAAAGATAGAATAGGAGGAGGATCAAGTGGTCAACCTTATATTCAGTCATCATTTCCTAAAAATCTTAATGATACAGATAAAACAGGAGGTCCTGACTTTTTATTAAGAGGGGGGCTTTTAACTCCTGGAAGAATTGTTAAAGATGCCTCACGTTTAACTAAAATGTTTATTGATACTAAGTCACCAAATGGGTTACTTTTTATTGCAAAACAAAATGTATTATCCAGAACAGGAGTAGCAACACAGGCTAGTGGGATTATAAATGAAGGCGCTTATCTACCTACTTCTACATTATTACAATCAGCAGGTAATGCTTTAGGTTTACATTTAAATAAACAAGGTTTAGATCCAACTGTTGGGTTAGGTAAAAGTGGGGGGAGTTTATTGCCTTTTAAAGATCCTTTAGGACTTAATGTATATAGTAGCACAGTTAAAGAAGATCAATCTTCAGATGAAAACCGATTAGTCCAGTTAACTAAAAGTAAATTATACGGTATAACACAAACAGGTAATAAAAATAATATATCTGAAGCTGATACTGAAATATTAAGATACCCTGGTGGGCCTGGTTCAAAATTAGGAATAGGAAAAACTAAAATTGGTAGAACTTCATATACCAACAGTAATTTATCTATTACCAATGATAGTGTTAGATCACAAAATTATGTTACACTAAGTAATGCACAGTTAGGAGAAGAAGAGAGTTCAAAAAATAATGGGGGAGATAAAATAAAAGTTGATTTTAGATCTAATACTCTACCCCCTAATGCCAATTTTTCTAACCTACCCGCATCCTTAGATTACACAAAATTTAATATAGCTAAAAGAGTTAACTTAGGAGATCCTGGGGTAAAAGGAGATAAATCTTCATATGAATTTGGTAAATTAAGAGAAGATGGTAGTAAATTTGGACCTTTAGATAAACTTACAGCATTACCTCTCTATAAATCAGATTCTGTTATTAGTAATAAAATTAAAAATGATTTAGTTAAATTTAGAATAGGTGTAATAGATAATGATACTCCTACTAAAAAAACATATATTCATTTTAGGGCTTTTATAGATGATTATAAAGATACTTATAATGCAAAATGGAACTCTGCTAATTATTTAGGAAGAGCGGATAAGGTACATAACTATCAAGGTTTTGATCGAAGTATTACTTTATCTTGGACAGTAGCAGCTCAATCTAAGGAGGAATTAATTCCTATGTATCAAAAACTTAATTATCTAGCATCTACTTGTGCCCCTGATTATTCAAAGTATGGGTATATGAGAGGGAATTTAATTACATTAACTGTTGGTGGGTGGTTATATGAACAGGTTGGATTTATAGAAGGTATTTCGTATACTGTACCAAAAGAAGCTCCATGGGAAATATCTATACCCGATGCCAGTGGTAAGGGTGTAACCGCGAGTGGGATTAAAACAGATAGAAGTGTAAAAGAAATGCCTATGATGATTAAAGTATCAGGATTTAAATTTACACCAATACACAATTTTGTACCACAGGTACAAGATAATAATTATGGTACGGCACAATATCAAGGAGCAGAAGAAAACTTTATAAAATCATATGGTCCCGAACAATACATTCATCTATCAGATTCATCCACTGCAAAAGGTGTAAGAAGTACACAAAGTAATTATGGAGATGAAGAAGGTAAAGATGTAAATTTTAATACCACTTACATTCCATTTAGTAAAGAATAAAAAATGAGTAGATATACAGAATTATCCATATTATCTAATTATAGGGCAAGTCAAGGAGTCAAATACCCAGATTTACCACTACATTTTAGTGATTTTTATGTAACTACTACTATTGGGGATCGTTTTGATATTTTAGCTCAACAGTATTACAAAGATCCAACCTTATGGTGGATTATATCTGTTGCAAATCCTCAATTACCTCAAAATAGTTATTACCCTCCTGTAGGAGCCCAAATTAGAATTCCTCAAAATATTGCTGGAGCTATTCAACAGTATTTGGATTTAAATAGTTTATAATATGACTGGAAATATACTAGGTGAATCTGTTTTAGATTTTGTACAAGAAGAAGCAACTAATCGTCAAAAGATATTAGGTAAAGGTATTAATGGTAATGAAAGAAAAACCACTACAGAATTACACTATATTAATAATAGGAATACTTGGGTTAAACTAGCTTCATCTGTTTCAATTATAGATGATAGTAGATTACCATTTAATATAGGGTCTAGTGAAAATTTTAAAGGATTAAACCTAGCCAAAAAATCAGTATTATTTAATGGGTTATCTTCTTTAAATGATGATAAAACTTACAACTTTAGATCTGGTGTTTCTACGGATGCCTCAATATGGAATAATAGACTTTATGGGTTAGGTGGAACAGCACAAGGAATCCAACCTGCTCCTGGAATTAAAGATATAAATGTAGTATCTAAAAATAATGGTGCAATACGTAATGCAACTATAAACATTGTTGCTTATAATAGATTTCAATTTGAACTTATAGAATTATTATATCTTAGATTAGGTTTTACTTTATTATTAGAATTTGGGTGGAATAGCTATTTAGATAAAGATGGAAAACCTAAAAAAATGGGTTCCACTTTAATTGAAAATGAATTCTTTAAAGAAGATAATACTTCCCAAATGTCTATGTTAGGGAAAATACAACAAATGCAAGAAACCTATAGTGGGAACTATGATGGGTTTTTTGGAAGAGTAAAAAACTTTACTTGGGATTTTAAACCTGATGGAACTTACCATATTAGAGTAGATTTAATTTCTTTAGGTGATGTAATAGAAGCTTTAAAAGTAAATATCCCCCCTACAGAATCACAAAGAGAAAATTCATCCGCCGCTACTAAGTCAGAAATTGAAACCTATGGTGAACCATCAGATAGCATAATATTAGCAAATAAAAATTCAAATAGATTATCTGCATATTTTTATAACTGCATACAAAATGAAGAATTATTTAAAACTAATACTAATTACTTTAATTTAGCAGGAGCTGTAAACTATAGGGATTCTGACTATAACTATAAAAAAATAGATAGGAATTATAATTTTTTTGTTAGTTTTGGGGAACTTATATCTGTAATTGAAAGAGAAATTATTCCCAATATATCCCCTGATGATAAACAATTAGTATTTGATGTAGGTGCTAAGGATACTACTTTAATGAACTATACACCTAATTTAATTTCATTCAATCCTAAGGTTTGTATTTTTAAATATGATGATGGTACTCTAAATCAAGTAGATATTAATAATGTATATGTACCTCAATATACTAAATCTATGTTATCCGCTTTTGCTGTACTGGGGAAAAATACAACATCAACCCCTAAATCAGATTTAGGAACAGTATCAATAAGCATTGTTAAAAAATCAGGAGCCCCAATTTTCCAAAATAACAAACAGGAAAAAATAACTAAATACGATCAACAAACAAAAACTATTACTTTAGAAGGAGGTGCTAGTTATCAATTAGACGATAATGGGAATGTTTTGACCCCTCAACCCGCTGCAGAAAATGCCCCTAGTATTAAAGTGGATGATATTGGTAAATTAAAGGGTGATTCTTCAATTAAAGAAGGTTCAATGGTATTTTTAAAGTTATATAGTATGTACATCAATATTGCTCATATTTTTGAATCACTATCCAAAAACTATGATAAAGATGGAAACTTGTCTATATATAAATTCTTACAAGAAATATGTGATGGTATAAATAGTTCCTTAGCAAATACAACAAAAATAGAACCATACATTAAAGATGATAAGATCGTAACTTTTTTAGAAAGAAAACCACCTCAAGGTCTTTCAAAAAACCTATCAAAAATACCAGGTGTAAGATCAACTAAAAATCTAGAACTTCAAGTATTTGGTTTTGATAAATCAAAAAATGAATCTAATTTTTTAAAAAATATAAAATTTAACACAAAAATAACCCCAATGTTAGCTAATCAAATTAGTATTGGGGCTACGGCAAGTGGTACTACTGTTGGGGAAGATGCAACTGCCTTTTCAAAATGGAATAACGGGTTAGTTGATAGATTTCAACAAACCATCTCAACCCCCGAAACAGTAACCGTACCAACAGCACAAAAAACAACAGATGTTGATACTACTACCTCTAGTGGGGTAGCAGGAAATGGTAAAGTATCTTTTGAAGGAAATGATAAAGATGGAATTTTAAACATGTTTCTAAACCGAGCATTAAATCCTTCAGCAGGTTCTTTATTAGCAGATTCTTCTAAATTTCCTTTAAATATAACATATAAGGCTAAATTACCTTTTAATAGCAGTAAGAATAGTTATTTTTATGTTTCCCCTATAGATGTAAAACTCCCAAAACTTCAACACCCAAATTCTACTCAAATAAAAATATACACTAAGACTGAGGTAGAATTTAGACTTAAAGTAGATCATAATGGTATTATTAAAGGTCCTGTTCAATTATTTTTCACCTCTTCCAATGAAAAAATAGGAAAGTTTGAAGCAAAAGACCATTATTATAATACTGCTGAAGGAATCTATGGTAATCTAGCTTTAGCTGCTGATATTGGTTCTACAATTGGAAAAAAATTAAAAACAGCTTATGGGGCTCCTGCAGAATCAACTGAAGAAGGAAAAAAAGGAGTACAAGCAGACAAAGATTCTGCAAATAATGCAGTACTTGAAAGATTGAAAAAAATTGTTAATGTTAATTATTCTGCTTACCTTTCTCAAATGTTTGGTGGAACTCCTTCAATAACAAATGAACAACAAAATAATGCAGGTTTACAAGTTTCAACAATTTCTAAAGCTAATGCCCAATATCTCCCAACTACTAATAATGAATATATAGAAATGGGTAAAGGAGTTTATAAAAACTACTTAGAAAAATTTTATGGTAACTTTTATTCTGAAACAGGTATACCAAGTAATGCTGCCGGTTTTATTCCTGTAGAATTTAATTTAGATTTAGATGGAATATCTGGGTTTAGAATGTTTAATAGAATTGATATCCAACAATCCTTTTTACCTAAACAATATAGTGCTACTCTAGAATTTTTAATTACGGGTATTTCACATAAAATCTCCGATAAAGGGTGGGTAACAAATTTAAAAACTTTATCAACATCTAATATAGAAAAACCACCATCTATTAAATTTAACCCTGCACCCGCAGTAAAAGCTAATTCAGGTGGTACAGGTGCAGTTGATCCAAATTTTGATCCCGGAACTGAATTTACTAAAAATAGAAAGGCAGGTAATGCCGCAAAATTAAAATCTGATCCTTCTATACCTGTTGAAAATGGGTTTTTACATAAATACCCAGGAATGTTAGTAGAAGCAGATGCTGCCTTATATGCTAGATTACAAATGAGAAATAGTTCTGATAATAAAAAATTAAGATTACATTACGCTTGTATGCCTCATTTTAAAACTTTATTAAATGCTTATGAAACTGCGGTATCATCAAATGGAAAAACCTTTTTAGAAAGATATGGTAAATTAAAGATTAATTCAGCCTATAGATCTATTGAAGCAACCCCAGGAGGACCTAATGCGGCAGCACCTGGTAAGTCTAGACATGGGTTAGGAGTAGCAGTAGATTTACAACAACCTTCTTCACATGCTGAAGTGCATACATGGTTTAGAGACAAGGCAAAAGGTTTAGGTTGGATGAGAATCCCACTAATTAATAAAGGTACAACTAATGAAACTTGGCATTGGGAATGCCAATTCTCTGGAAAATACCAAAAAATCCCTAGTAAATTCTTTGGTAAAGGAAATCTTAAAAAAGATGGAAAAAATGGAAAAAGCCAATATTCAGTAACAAATAAAAATGCAACTGGGGTTGACAAAGTAAAACCTTCATATGTTTTAGATACCGCGCTATTTGAAAAACAAAAGAAAGCACAAATTAGTTAAAAGATAAATTTATGTATTTTCCAAAATCTCAAATAAAAACTAATTTAAACACTAAAGGAAATTTCCTAAGGTATCTTTCAACAAAAGAAGTATATGTTGGTGATTATTTTGAAACTTCTACTAACCAATATTTTACAGGTAAAACCCCTCAGGACACTCCAACAGTGGAATTGGAATTAATCCCAAATAATAGTATAGAATATAAAACATTAACAAACCAATCAACACCAGCCCCTGGAATTGGAGACCCTTATATAGATGAAGCAGAAGATGCTGAAAAAGAAATAGGAGAAGAAGAAACATCATATTTTACCCTACCCCCAGCTTACATCAACTCATCTAATATTAATATAGACAAAATCACCAAAATAGCTACCTCTTTTTATCCTACTCCAACCCCAGAAGATTACAAATTTGGAGCCATAGAAAGATATTTTCTTAAAAGAATTAATTCACCATTTTTTAAAGAAATAAATAAAGAAACATTTCTTAGATATAAATCCGAGGATCCTAATACTCAATATTATTTATACACTCCTTTTAGAATTACATGGCAAATTACAGGAAAAGATAGAAATAAAGTAGCTTCAATTAACTTCAATTCCCTTAAATTAAAAGAATCTAGAATTAAAGTTTATGGTTTATCTAAACATTTCAAAAATAATTTAGACCAATTTTATAAGAAGGTTGGCTCATAGGATATAAAGTCGTATATTCGAGTAAAATAAGGTTATATGTACTGGCTTGTAGAAAACGAGGAACAGTTAAATGTTTTGATAAATAGTGGTTATAAAAAAGCGTTCATTGAGGTAATACCTTATAATGACACAATACACCCCGTACAAAATCACGTAAGTTTAGTGTATATTAGACCAATTGAAGCAAGCAAAGGCTTTATGGTATGTATTGCGCATAGTGAAGCTACTAATGAATTAATCACGTGTAAGACAAGTATTGAGAAGTTAATAAACAAATTTGAAGTATTATATTGTCGCGATAAAAAGGAAATGTTACATTATTTCCCAAACAAAACTCTTTATGACATAACACCACCTCCTCATACGTATATACGTCCTACAACACAAACACATGATTTATACTATCGTAAACATCAAGATAACAGTAAGTTAAACCTAATTATACCAATTGTTAAACACTATGAATTGTGTGAAACGATTTTTAGAGATCTAAAAGCGAATATTAACATAGAAAAAACAGAATATAATGAATTCTTTAACAGTAAAACCTCAATGGTATTCAACTCTATCGAAAGAAGTGGAATACGAATACACAATGAAACCTTCAGTGAGTACTTCCATCCCGTTGATGGTGAATATGTCTACACTCAGTTCAACTTAAAAACAACAACAACAAGACCATCAAATAAATTTAAAAATGTAAATTATGCCGCACTTAATAAAGAAAACGGTTGCCGAAAAAGTTTTATCCCTCGTAATAGTAGGTTCGTGGAAATTGATATTTCTGCTTACCATCCTAGTTTGGCTGCTCGTCTCGTTAATTATACTTTCCCCACTAGCGATATTCACTCTCATTTTGCATCGTTATATAATGTGGGTTACAAAAAATCAAAAGAACTCACTTTCAAACAACTTTACGGAGGCGTATTTGAAAATTATAAAGGGTTGGAGTTCTTTAAAAGAATTGAAGGGTTTGTTATAAAAACCTGGAATGAATTTAATGAAAAAGGATATACAAAATGTCCAATTTCAAATTTCGTATATACGAAGGAAAATTTGGGTGAAATGAACCCTCAAAAGCTATTTAATTACATACTTCAAAATATGGAAACTTCGCAAAATATTTTGGTTTTGTGGGATATGTGTCGTATATTACGGGGATGTAAAACAAAACTAGTATTATATACATATGATAGTTTTACATTTGATATAGATGATAGAGAAATAGAGGTTTTAGATAGTATTAGAGAAATATTCAAAAAATATAAATTAAATATAAAAGAAGAAACAGGTTATGATTACAACTTTGGAGGATAAAATCAATACGTATAATATGAATTACGATACAGTAGTTGATATAAATACATTAAAAGATTTGAATAATAAATTATTTTGCACTTTTACAGATTTGGAAGGTTTGGATGTGCTAATTGAAGATATAACCACAAAATATGATATTATCTATAACAAACTATTTGTTCTAGAAATTGTAGGGAAAGATGAATATGTTGTGACATACAATGTAGACCAAACTAACCTAAATGCTATACCAGATAATACTATTTTAGTACATAGAAAAAAAGAATCAAATACTTTATATACTATTAATGCCTTAAATGAGTTAATAAAAAAATTAAATGGGGGTGTTGTAGATACTAAATATAAGGTAGATTGGCAACATTATAGAAATTGTGTTTTACTTACACAACATAATGATTTGAACCAATTAAATACAAAAATTTACAAAATAATCGAGGTATAATTTGGCTCCCCAAACCCCGGTTCGTATATTCAGTTACATATAAACAGTTATAATTAAAAATAAGTTACATTATGGATTTAAATGCATTAAAGCAGAAATTGGATACCCTCCAATCAAAACCACAGGGAGGTCAAAAGACCGATTACACAACCATTTTTTGGAGACCTACAGTAGGTAAACAACAAATTAGAATTGTACCATCAGCGTATGATGCTTCTAACCCGTTTACTGAGTTAAAATTCTATTATGGTATTACTAATAAAGTAATGATTTCACCTGCTAATTTTGGTGAAAAGGACCCAATTGCATTATTTGCTGGAAAACTACGTGAAGGAGAGTACAACAAAGAAAATTATGTATTAGCTAAAAAACTAGATGCTAAAAACCGTGTTTTTGTTCCTGTAGTAGTACGTGGAGAAGAAGATAAAGGTGCTAGACTTTGGCAATTTGGTAAACAAGTATATGAAGAATTACTTGCTCTTGCAGTAGATGATGAAATTGGAGATTACACTGATATTGTAAACGGTAGAGACCTTACAGTTGAAACAGTAGGACCAGAATCAACTGGTACTCCTTACAACAAATCATCAGTACGTGTCAGATTAAAAACTTCACCACTTAGTGAAGATGCTAGTTTAGTAGAAAAATGGACAAACGAACAACCCAACCCTAAAGAAGGATTATTTAAATCATATTCATTTGATGAAATGAAATCAGCTTTAGAAAAATGGTTATCACCAGAAGAAGATTCTGAAGAAGTAACACCATCTCCAGTTACATCAACTCCAAAAAACCCCTCAAATTTTAGTTTAGATACTAATCAAGCCAAACAGACTAAAGTAGATCAATTCGATTCTTTATTTGATAGTAAAGATAGTACTAACAAAGTTGATGATTTACCTTTCTAAATATGGCGAAAAAAGTATCAAAGTCTCTCTCGGCGGCAGTGTCCACCGAGATTAAGAGCAAATTTGATCTTAATAAATTTAAATCATCTAAAGGTTTAAATAAAAATGTCAAATTTAAGGACCAACAATGGATACCTTTATCACCTGCTTTCCAAAAAGTAGCTGGAGTACCTGGTATACCAATGGGACATATTTCCATACTTAGAGGACACTCTGATACCGGAAAAACTACTGCACTACTTGAAGCTGCAGTATCTGCTCAAAATATGGGTATACTTCCTGTATTTATCATTACTGAGATGAAATGGAATTGGGAACATGCCGCTCAAATGGGGTTACAAGTTAATCTAATTAAAGATGATGAAGGTAATGTTATTGATTATGAAGGTAATTTTATCTATGTTGATAGAGAAACATTACATACTATTGAAGACGTAGCAGCCTTTATCATGGATTTACAGAATGAACAGAAAAAAGGTAATTTACCTTATGATCTAGCATTTTTCTGGGATTCAATTGGTTCTATTCCTTGTGCAATGTCAGTTGAAAAACTGAAAAATAATAATGAATGGAACGCAGGAGCAATGTCAACTCAATTTGGTAATACAGTTAACCAGAGTATTGTAATGTCTCGTAAAGAATCATCACCATATACTAATACATTAATTGCCGTTAATAAAGTTTGGACAGCAAAAGCTGAATCCCCTATGGGTCAGCCAAAAATGATGAATAAGGGTGGAATGGCAATGTGGTATGATGCTACATTTGTAGTTACATTTGGAAACATATCAAATGCTGGAACATCTAAAATTAAAGCAATTAAAGGTGGTATGCAAGTAGAATGGGGTAAAAGAACAAACTTACAGATTGATAAAAACCATGTTAATGGTATGCAATCAAGAGGTAAAATTGTAATGACAAACCATGGTTTTATACAAGATACAGACAAAGACAAAAATGAGTATAAAAAACAACATGCTGATGAATGGTCTAAAATCCTAGGAGGAGGACAATTCAAAATTGTAGAAGACCAAGAAGATACAACACCCGTTCTTTACGATGTAGAGGACCTATAAACAAAAACATGAAACACAAAGAGTTATTTAATCTTTTGGATAATATCCAAGAAGATCAGGAGATCCCTACCCAAAATAGACACGACAGAGTATTAATTTTAGATGGCTTAAATTTATTTTTTAGAAATTTTGCTATGATGAATATGGTTAATCCTGATGGAGTTCATATTGGAGGGTTAGGAGGATTTTTTCGCTCTTTGGGTGCTATGATTAGACAAACAAATCCAACATCTGTTTATGTAGTATTCGACGGGGCAGGTTCAACAGTAAATCGTAAGAACCTGCTCTCCGAGTACAAAGGAACAAGGAATTTATCTAGAATTACAAATTGGGAAGCATTTGATAATATTGAAGAAGAACATGACTCAAAAATTGACCAAATTGTACGTATAATACAGTATTTAAAGCTATTACCTGTTAAAACCACCATACTCGATAAAGTAGAAGCGGATGACATTATAGCCGTGTTAGCTGAAAAATTAGTAGAAAAACATAATTCAACTTGTTTTATTGTATCCAGTGATAAAGATTTCTTACAGTTAGTAACTGATAAAATTATTGTATACAGACCAATGGAGAAAGAGTATTACACTCCAAAAGTTGTAGAAGAAAAATTTGGTTTATTACCACACAACTTTATTTTACACAAAACATTACTTGGAGATAATTCAGATAATATACGTGGTATTAAAGGACTTGGTGCAAAAGGTATATTTAAAAAATTTCCTGAATTAAAAACAGAAGAATTAACACTTCAAGATATTTTCGATATATCTGCTAGGAAATTTAAGGAACATATCGTATATTCACGTATTGTCCAGGAACAGGATAGAATAGAAACCAATTACAAAGTAATGGATTTAAGTGTACCAATGATCGATGATAAAGGTAAAGAACATATTGATATATTAATAACTGAAGATCTACCTGATTTTAATCCCGAAATGTTTACTTCATTTTATAATGAAGACAAATTAGGGGGAATGATTAGGAATTTAGATACTTGGTTAAAAGACATATTTGCTATGTTCCCCACTTACAGATAATAAAATAAAAAGGTTATAGATGACATTAAATAGTATAAATCAGTACGGACACGATTTTCAAATTAAGGTGTTATCATCATTGTTAACACATAAAGAATTCTTAGTTAATATTCATGACATTATATCAGAAGAATATTTTGAGAATCAAGCTCAGAAATGGGCTATTAAAGAGGTGTTGAACTACTATGACAAATATCATACAACCCCCTCATTAGACATATTAAAAGTAGAATTACAAAAAGTAGATAATGAAGTATTACAAATCTCAATTAAAGAGCAATTAAAACAAGCATTTGTTAGCTCGGATGATGATTTAGAATATGTACAAGAAGAATTTACTAATTTTTGTAAAAACCAACAATTGAAGAAGGCCTTAATGTCGTCTGTGGACTTATTGAAAGCAGGCGACTTTGATGGTATTCGTTTTATTGTAGATAACGCTCTAAAAGCAGGACAAGATAAAAACATAGGACATGAATACGCTAAAGATATTGAATCAAGATATAGAGAAAATTCAAGAGAAACTGTACCAACACCTTGGCCGCGTATTAACGACTTACTTCAAGGTGGATTGGGAAATGGAGATTTTGGTCTTATATTTGGTAATCCAGGAGGTGGTAAATCATGGTCATTAGTTTCTTTAGGAGGACATGCGGTAAAAATGGGGTACACAGTTCTTCATTATACTTTAGAATTAGGTGAAGATTATGTTGGAAAAAGATACGATGCGTTTTTCACAAAAATACCCGTAAATAAAGTAGATTCTCACAAGGACCAAGTTGCAGAACTTATTCCACAATTACCAGGAAAGTTAATAATTAAAGAATACCCAACAGGTAAGGCAACTGTCTCAACTATTGAATCTCATATTGCGAAAGCAACAAGTATGGGTACTAAGCCTGATCTAGTAATTATTGATTATGTTGATCTTCTTTCATCAAGAAAAACAAATCGTGAACGTAAGGATGAAATTGATGATATTTATACTAGCACAAAAGGATTAGCTAGACAATTAGACATACCTATTTGGTCTGTTTCTCAAGTTAACCGTGCAGGAGCGAATGATAATGTCATTCAAGGAGATAAAGCAGCAGGATCGTATGATAAAATTATGATAACTGATTTTTGTATGTCTCTTTCTCGTAAAAAGGAAGATAAAGTTAATAACACTGGGAGATTTCATTTAATGAAAAATAGATATGGAATGGATGGACTCACTTTTGGTGTAGAAGCTGATACTTCAACTGGACATTTTATAGTAAAAAATGAGTATTTTGAAGGAGAAGAATCAGAAAATCTAGCTCCCACTACTCGTTCTAATAAATTTGATACCGATGTTGATACCTTTGATAAAGCACAGTTAAGAAAGAAGTTTTTTGAACTTAACCCTTAATATTTAAAATATATAATATAAACACTTAATAAAAAAAAATGGCAAAAACTTCATTACTAC
>JACKZZ010000541.1_pt1 | contig 60521 bp, 48 predicted proteins | sample 8027871 | NCBI WGS metagenome assembly JACKZZ01 (sample SAMN15724774, study PRJNA655200) | protist metagenome | isolation source: fluorescence activated cell sorting (FACS) single amplified genomes of... | place: USA: West Boothbay Harbor, Gulf of Maine | collected 2000-07-19
GCGAGATATCGGAGTTTTACTAATCGTATTTTTGAAACTAAGCAAATGGCAAGACATAATAAAATAGGAGCGATGGCAGAAAATTTAGCCACAGACTATTTATTACGTAAGGGATATAAAATACTCGATCGTAACTGGCGATTTAGTACAGCTGAAGTGGATTTGATCGGTATGGATGGTGAAATATTAGTGTTTGTTGAAGTCAAAAGCCTTGGATATGATACATTTAAAAGACCAGAAGCTAGTGTAACATACTATAAGCAAGGATTGATCATGGATGCTGCTTCTCAGTATATGGAAAATATTGGTCATGAGTGGGAAATTAGATTTGATGTGATATCCATGATACTAAATGAAGGTGAATTGGTAGAATTGGTACATTTTGAGGATGCATTTTTTGAGTGATTGTCCCCAGAAGAATAGAATTAGGTATAGTAACTTACGACTAATCAATCTTGTATATATATTAAGTAATAACATACAACTATAAACGATACTAAAGATAACAGGGCCAACCAATTAGAAGTAAAAATTACTGATAAGACTTTCATATATGAGCATTATAATTTATCTTTGCGCTCTATTTGTAAAAAACACTATGGCTATGTTTGAAATAATTCAAAACCATAGTAACTAAACAATACTATAATGAAAAAAGGAATACACCCAGAAGCTTACAGAACAGTAGTCTTCAAGGACATATCATGCGATGAGTCATTTTTAACTAAATCATGTGCAGCTTCTAACGAAAATGTAGCTTGGGAAGATGGAAATGAATACCCACTAGTAAAAGTGGAAATTTCATCAATGTCTCACCCGTTCTTCACTGGTAAGATGAAATTTGTTGATACAGCAGGGCGTATTGACAAGTTCAACACAAGATTCGCTAAGTATGCCAAGAAAATGGAAAAGCCTGGTTTGGAAGATGAATCAGATAACACATAAAAAAAAGCCCTTCACATTTTGAAGGGCTTTTTTTTTAATAACCGGTGACCTCCCCAATTTATGTCGCCTCAATAAAAAACTAGACTTTAAAAACATGCGTAACGTAATCTTGTTTGATGATGATAACTGGAACGGCTTACTTCCACTAAGCTTTACAAGACCAGTATGTGAAATCAGAGTAGGAATACTAACTATCAGAGAGAAATGGGAGAAGGTACTTGATGCAAGATGCTCATATATCACTCAAGATTTTCTATCTGAGAAGTATGCCATCCATATTGATGATGACAACATCATCATCAATAGTACTATACTACCAACTGCTAAACTCAAGAGTCTTATCAATAGCCTTGAACCAAATGAAGCCATCCTTATGAAGGATGAACTAATCGCAGCTCGTTTAGATAGAAAACAGTTTGATCAATTGATCGAAGATGATAATATCGATGAGATCAAAGGCATGGATATCTCGGAAGAAGAAGATGTAGTCAAAAGAATCCTTAGACCTCAAGATGTATTTAATCTCAATGGTGAAGAGATAGAGCATGACTTTGCGTTAATTACCAAAGGAAGAAAATCGCAAGATCTACATGTATCTAATATACTTATAGGAGATTCGAGTAAACTATTTATAGAAGAAGGTGCTGAGATATTTTGTTCTTCTCTCAATACTAGTAAAGGATCTATATATGTCGGCAAGAATGCTGAAATCATGGAAGGGTCTAATGTACGAGGTGGACTTGCCATGTGCGAACACTCTGCACTCAAGCTAGGTACAAAAGTATATGGAGCTACTACGCTAGGACCATATACTAAAGTCGGTGGAGAAGTGAATAACGTGGTATTCCTCGGATATTCTAACAAAGGCCATGACGGATTCTTAGGGAATGCTGTTATAGGAGAGTGGTGTAATCTAGGTGCAGATACTAACTCTAGTAATCTAAAAAACAATTACACAGAAGTCCGTATCTGGTCTTATGTAAGTAATCGGTTTGAATCTACAGGACTCCAATTTTGTGGTCTAATCATGGGTGACCACTCTAAGTGTGGAATCAATACTATGTTCAACACAGGTACTGTAGTAGGTGTATCCGCTAATATATTTGGTGCAGGATTTCCTCGCAATTTCATACCAAGCTACTCTTGGGGTGGTTCTCAAGGATTTAAAACCTACAATATCGATAAGGCTATAAAAGTTGCACATGCAGTCATGGGCCGAAGAAGTTTAGTGTTAAGTCAAGAAGATGAAAAGATATTAAGATATATACACTTGCATACCGCACATCGCAGATCTTCGTAATGAAAACACCTAAATGGAAACACTGGCTGAGCTATCTCATGGAGGTACATCTTGAGAGCAATAGTTCTGAGCATAACGAATATCTCCATGTCTCACTCAACAAAGGAAGATTACAACTCTCTACCGCAAATGCAATTTATAGCTATGCCGACAAGTACGAAAACTTTTACAAGATTTTTGAGCAAATAAAACTTAATGATTCTATAGAAGATGTGCTCATTCTGGGATTTGGACTAGGTAGTATTCCATATATGTTGGAAGAAAAATTTGGCAAAGAATATTTTTACACCGGCGTAGAAATCGATGAAGAGGTAATATACTTGGCAAGTAAATATGTACTATCTGATCTCAAGTCCGAAGTCATGCTAATCGAAGCAGATGCTATCAACTACATACATCAATGTACCCAGACATTCGATCTAATATGCATCGATATATTTGTGGATGATCAGATTCCTGATGTCTTCCTTACCTCAGATTTTCTCCATCTCGTAAAAGATAGCCTTACGGATAGTGGCCTAGTTGTATTTAACCACCTAGCGGATAGATCTAGCTACGAAGAGAAGGCAAGAAATTATTTTAAGGATGTTTTTAAAGATGCATTTCCAGATGGACAATATTTACAGGTGCTAGGAAATGGGATGATGGTCAGTTCTTGAATGCTCTAGTAGGGAAAGTAACTTACGAAATCTCTACGAATAAATGAATATTTAATCTTAAGACTTGTATTTTTCAACAAAGTCACATTAGAACTTTAGCCCAAGCGTTTTCGCAGAAAGCCGCTTTATAAACCTTGATTTTCTTACATTTGCATGTACACTAAATTGACATTATGTTTTCTATTAATATATATATAAAGTTTGCGTTGATCGCCATATTTCTATTGGGGGGCATCAGCTTAGCATTAGTCTATGGCCTAGGTTATAGTTGGATTTTGATACTTATTGGATTGATACTCTTAGCTACTTATGTCTTACTGGGTACTGTGCAGTCAGCAGCACAGCTAGTCCAAACTTCAGATTTTGAGGCGGCGGAGAAGAGACTTGGGCTTACGCTCAGTCCTAAGTTATTATATGTAACAAACAGAGCCTTTTACTATATCATCAAAGGATCTATAGCTATGCAAGCCAATAAGCATGAAGAAGCTGAAACGTTATTCCAACAAGCGAATGGATTAAAACTACCTTCTGATAATGAAAGAGGAATGGTACTGTTACAACTTGCTGGGCTCAATGCTAATAAGCAGAAGTGGACCACCGCTAAAAACTACTACAGGGAAGCTAGCAAGCTTAACATCACAGATTCACAACTCAAGGAGCAAGTAGATATGTTTGGCAAACAAATGAAGCAAGCTGGAGCTACCAAAGGTGCTCAAGGGATGATGGGAAGGAGCGGAAGGAGCGGAAGTAAAGGGAAGCAAATGATGCCAGGTGGCAAGAGAAGAAGACCTAAAATGAGATAGCAGCTTAACTAATTGTATTACTATTGATCCAATAAAGAATATTAACAACCCAGCGTAAGTGATCACGTTGGATTCCTTTTGTTTGGGAGTGAACTTAAACAATAGGGTAAACAAGAAGTGCCAATACAATGCATAATTACCATCCTATATTTTGGATTTACACTTATATATCTATTGGAGTGCCTAAATAATATAATTATTTATAGTTTAAGAATAGAAAAATGCCAGTCGCCTTTCAAGCTCCAAATAGAGGTGTAATAGCTTCACTTTCTATAGCTGCACCGACATCTCCTATCACATATATGAGGTAATATATTTAACTATCAGCAGCTTTCATAAGCCTTTGCCACATGAATTCCGAATCTGAAATTTTTTGACTTGACATAGTACAATTATTGATTAGCGTAAGACGAATTTGGTTGACATTTGGCTATAGAAAATCTAAAACGAAGCAGAGTAGTGAAAATGTATTTTGTAAATTAAGTAATAGGTAATTACAAGTAAAATTATTGAACGCTCCAGCAATGAATTCCTTGTATCTCTACGAAGGGATACATGTACGACATGGCTCGAGCGAGACCCTACTAAATGACGAATGCACCTAGAAACAATAAGCCTCTGAAGAAAATCTCCAGAGGCTTATAAAATCTATATAAATCAGAATTTAGTTTATACCTTGTTCTTCTCTAATTTTGTTTAAAGCACTACCTGATCTTACCCATTCAATCTGAGCTTGATTGTATGTATGTGCAACTTTAAATTCATCTTTAGTACCATCGTGATGATCGAGCTTAATAGTAAGTGGAGTATCTGGGGCCATCTGATCGAAATCTTTAATAGTTACGATATCATCTTGTCTCACTAAATCATAGTCAGCTTTATCTATGAATGTCAAAGCTAACATTCCTTGCTTCTTAAGGTTAGTCTCATGGATACGTGCGAACGACTTGACAATAACAGCATTGACTCCTAAGAATCTTGGCTCCATCGCTGCATGCTCTCGAGATGATCCTTCTCCTAGGTTCTCCTCACCGAAAACTACAGTACCTATCCCCTTAAATTGGTATACCTTGGCTGAATCAGGTACAGCTACATAATCGTTTGTGATATAGTTAAGTACTGAGTTTGCTTTATCGTTAAAGTAGTTCATCGCTCCTGTATAGCAGTTCTCAGAGATATTCTGTAAGTGACCTCTATATGTCAACCATGGTCCAGCCATAGAGATGTGATCTGTAGTACACTTGCCTTTTACCTTGATTAATACTCTCATATCAGTCATATCATCTTTTGTGATAGGCGTAAATGGAGTAAGTACTTGTAATCTATCAGATGTAGGCTCTATTACTACATTGATTCCACTGCCATCCTCTGCAGGTGCATTGAATCCTCTGTCTTCTACAGCGAATCCATTGGGTGGTAATTCGAATCCTGTAGGCTCGTCAAATTTCACTTGCTCCCCTTGATCATTAGTCAAGGTATCAGTTTCTGGATTGAAATCTAATCTACCCGCTATCGCTATTGCTGCTACCATCTCTGGTGACGCTACGAATGCGTGAGTATTCGGATTTCCGTCCGCTCTCTTAGAAAAATTTCTGTTGAAAGAGTGTATGATACTGTTCTTAGGTGCATTCATAGGATCATTATACCTCGCCCATTGACCGATACATGGTCCACATGCATTGGTGAATATCTTTGCATTGAGATCTTCAAATATCTGAAGTATACCGTCTCTTTCTGTAGTATATCTTACTTGTTCAGATCCTGGATTGATACCAAATTCAGCTTTAGTCGTCAGTCCTTTGTCCACGGCTTGCTTAGCTATAGATGCCGCTCTTGATAGATCTTCGTAAGAAGAGTTAGTACATGATCCAATTAGTCCCCACTCAATATCAAGAGGCCATCCGTTAGATGTAGCTTTATCCGTCATCTCATTACCCGCTCGGGTAGATAAATCTGGTGTGAAAGGTCCATTGATTAATGGCTTAAGTGTAGAAAGATCGATTTCGATTACTTGGTCGAAGTATTTTTCTGGATCAGCATAACATTCAGCATCAGCGGTTAAGTGCTCTCTTACCTCATTAGCAGCATCTGCGATATCAGCTCTATCGGTAGCTCTTAGGTATCTATCCATACTATCGTCATAACCAAATGTAGAAGTCGTGGCTCCTATCTCCGCTCCCATATTACAAATCGTACCTTTACCAGTACAACTTAGATTGATTGCTCCCTCACCAAAATATTCTACTATTGCACCGGTTCCACCTTTAACAGTAAGAATATCCGCAACTTTGAGTATTACATCTTTAGGAGAAGACCATCCAGAAAGTTTTCCGGTTAGTTTGACACCTATCAGTTTAGGATTCTTTAATTCCCATGGCATTCCTGCCATAACATCTACTGCATCAGCTCCTCCTACACCGATTGCTACCATACCTAGACCACCTGCATTTACAGTGTGACTGTCAGTACCGATCATCATTCCACCAGGAAATGCGTAATTTTCTAATACTACTTGGTGAATAATACCTGCACCTGGTTTCCAAAAACCGATTCCATACTTATCGGACACCGACTCTAAAAAATTGAAAACTTCGTTACTTGTATTGATTGCATTTTGAAGATCTGCATCTGCACCTATCTTAGCTTGGATCAAGTGATCGCAGTGTACTGTGGAAGGTACTGCTACTTTGTCCTTACCTGCCATCATAAATTGCAATAATGCCATCTGAGCCGTAGCATCCTGCATCGCAACTCTATCAGGAGCAAAGAAAACGTAATCCTTACCTCTACCATAATCCTTGAGTGGACTTTCGGTATGAAGGTGGGAGTACAATATCTTTTCTGATAATGTAAGTGGTCTATTTAACTTCTCTTTCGCTACGAGGAGTTTCTCGCCTAAAGTCTCATAATGAGCCTTGATCATATCTATGTCAAATGCCATTGTATATATTTAATAGTTAACAAGTGGTGCAAATTTAAAAAATATAGAGGAATACTATGCTTGAATGCCAATCAAGGCAAGGAATACTAGTATTTAGATCATTTCCTAATAATATCAATACTGATAAATAATATTTTATCTTTTGAATTATCCAGCTGCACTACTAAAAGAGTAATAAATTAAAAACGCCATCCAATATTTGTATAAAACAGTTTAAGTCCCAAAACAATAATATCCTTTAACAACATTTTCTAGCCATTGATCGACGTAATTAGATAATAAATAATCACTTACGGTAATTGATCAAATATGGCGGTAGTCGCCGTCACTAACGGTTGCCATTCAATCAAAACAAGATTATCCCCAAAATCAGACAAATAATTGAACCAACTCTAAATAATAGATTTAGCACTGATTCTACTTACAATATTTAGAAATTAAAAAATAAATCGCTTTAATTATTAAGTTCTGTAAATTGCCTAGTTATATGTTTTCGTTCTTAATTAATAAATAATAATTGCTAACTCGTTTCATTCATTGGGCAATCTCTAAGCACACTAATGCTGAATATTGAGTCTGAAGAGAGATTGTTTCGATCCAAAAGCTAGTGCCTTATTTTTCTGAATGTATTCCTTCCTGCTAATCCAAGATATCCCAATTGGCTATCGTACATTTGGTTTCGCAATATACATTTAACTCTACAACCAATGGAAGCAAAAGACTACGCAGCAAAACTTAGACAAGCACAAGCAACTAAATCACCTATCTCACCTCTCAGAGATGACATAGGTGAACATAATGAAGAATTGGCGTATGCCATTCAGCAAGTCAATACGAACCATAAGTTAGTAGATGGCGCACGAATTGTAGGGAAGAAAATTGGCCTTACCTCTAACAAAGTACAAGAGCAATTCGGTATAACTACTCCTGACTTCGGTATATTATTCGATGATATGGAAGTATTGAATGGTTTATCATTACCGATATCTGAAGTGATGCAACCTAAAATAGAAGGTGAATTAGCATTTGTCTTAGGTGGAAGCTTAGACAATGATAAGCTTACGATTGTCGATATTATCAATTCCATTGACTATGTACTTCCATCTTTAGAAATCGTAGGTAGCCGTATCGAAAACTGGAATATACGCATTGCAGATACTGTAGCGGATAATGCATCTGCGAGTCACTATGTATTAGGTCACACACCTAAAATGTTAGACGACATCGACATAGTAAATTGCAAAATGAATATGACAATCAATGGTGAATTGAAATCTACTGGAAGTGGCAAAGATTGTCTTGGTTCTCCACTTAATGCTGTTCTGTGGTTAGCACGCAAAATGCAAGCCGTAGGTCAGCCACTACAAGCTGGAGAATTAATATTATCAGGATCGTTAGGACCAATGGTTGTGGTAAATGCTGGTGATCATGTTGAGGCTGAATTTGAAGGGCTAGGCAGCGTATCTATCTCATTCACTTAATTGAGATTGCTTTCCTATTTAATTTAATTTAATTTCAAATATGACTAAGTTCGAGAAAAGTCAATAATAAATAATAAATGAAAACGAAGGTTGCAATAATAGGTAGTGGCAATATCGGCACAGATCTTATGATCAAAATAATAAGACTTTCTGAGACATTAGAAATGTCTGTTTTTGTTGGTATAGATCCTGAGTCGGATGGACTAGCTAGAGCTCAGCGAATGGGTGTTGCTATTTGTCATACTGGCGTAGATGGTTTGATCCAAATGGGTGTGTGGAAAGATATAAAAATCGTATTCGATGCTACATCTGCAAGGGCACACTTATACAATTGGGATAAGATCAAAGCATTTCCAGATAAAAGGGTCATAGATCTGACGCCCGCTGCTGTAGGTCCCTTCTTAGTACCACCAGTTAATTTCTCAGATAACATCGATGTACCTAATGTAAATATGGTAACCTGCGGAGGACAAGCCACTATCCCAATTGTAGCGGCAGTCAATCGTGTTGCCAAAGTACATTATGGTGAGATCGTAGCTTCAATAGCCAGTAAGTCTGCAGGTCCTGGAACTAGAGCTAATATTGACGAATTTACAGAGACCACTTCAAAAGCAATAGAAAAAGTAGGCGGTGCAGATCGTGGAAAAGCAATCATTGTTCTTAATCCTGCAGAACCACCCTTGGTGATGCGTGATACTGTATTTACATTATCAGAGCAAGCAGACAGAGAAGAGATAAGAAAGAGCATTCACGAAATGGTAGCAGAGGTGCAAAAGTATGTTCCTGGTTATGAGCTACATCAAGAGGTTCAGTTTGATGACATACCAGAATCTGAGCCTGTATTTATAGAAGGTTTGGGGCATAGACATGGACTTAAAACTACAGTACTTCTAAAAGTAGTTGGTGCTGGACATTATTTGCCGGAGTATGCTGGAAATTTGGATATTATGACTAGTGCTGCGAGAGCTACGGCGGAGCGAATGGTTTCTCTCCGCATTCCAAAATAAAGGAAATTTCACATTCCAAAAATAAGACATAGCTCGAGCGAAGATGAATTTAATTTTATCTGTAAGAGCCATGTATGGGATTTGGAATTTTAGGTTTTATATATTAGAATTTATTTTTTATTAGAAAATTAGATTTGCAAAATTTAAAGGGGAGCACATTGGCATTTGCTATTCTTATAAGACTATTTGTGAGTAGATTATTTAAGATTACTTACAATTTTAAAATACAAAATAAGTAATCAAATCATCAAGCTCTGTAAAAGCTAACTATATAAAGGAGAATGAAAAAATAGGACCGAAATATCTTGGTTATATTATGAAAATTGCAATAAAAGAAGCTAAATAAAATGTCTATTGACAGAAAGTAATTAAAGGCAACAGTGACTTGGATGAAGAAACAATAAAAAAAAACAAATACCTTATTGATGAAGTAAAACAACTACAAAGATTACTATCTGCGATAAACTAAAATAACTAAAAATTAAATCTACGCTCGAGCCATGTGCAGGGTTTAAAATTTTAAAATTTGGAATTTAAATTATGGGCCATAATATCAAAATAGTCGACGTAACACTACGTGATGGAATGCATGCCATTCGCCATCAATATTCTAAAGAAAAAATAAAAGAAATAGCAATCGCTTTGGACCAAGCAGGAGTTGATGCTATTGAAATTTCACATGGTGATGGATTAGCTGGTGGAAGCTTCAATTATGGGTTCGGAGCACATACCGATTGGGATTGGTTAGAAGGAATTAATGAGGTATTGACACATGCAAAATTGACTACATTAATTCTACCTGGAATTGCAACCATTGACGATCTGAAGAAAGCTAGCGATCTCGGTGTGGAATCTGTAAGGATCGCTACACACTGCACTGAAGCGGATATATCACCACAGCATATTGCAGCAGCGAAAGATCTCGGCATGGATGTCGGAGGATTTCTGATGATGGCACATATGAATAAACCTACCAAGCTAGCACAACAAGCGAAAATCATGGAAGATGCTGGAGCAGATTGCGTGTATGTAACAGACTCTGCAGGAGCATTACTCATGGATGGTGTTGTTGATAGAATCAAGGCATTCAAAGATGTATTAAAAGACGAAACAGAAATTGGTATTCATTGTCACCATAATCTATCGCTTGGAGTAGCTAATACGGTAGTAGCAATGCAACATGGTGCGACTAGGTTAGATGCATCACTTGCAGGAATGGGAGCAGGTGCTGGTAACGCGCCGATAGAAGTACTCATAGCTGTAATCAATAAAATGGGGGTAAAGCATAATTCTGACGTATACAAACTTATGGATGCTGCAGATGATTTGATTCGACCATTGCAAGAAAGGCCAGTACGTGTAGATAGAGAGACACTTTCTCTTGGCTACGCGGGAGTCTACTCTAGTTTCTTGCTGCATTCTGAAAGAGCTGCCAAGAAATATGGATTGGACACTAGAGCCATCCTTGAAGAACTAGGACGTAGAAATATGGTGGGTGGTCAAGAGGATATGATCGTGGATGTGGCTTTGGATATGATTTCAAAGAAAAAATAGAACTTATATATCCCTAGTTTAGTTGTGAATAAATATGGACATCAAAGACAAATCACTACTCAGAAGTGAAGCCTATATTAATGGAGAATGGATTAAAAAAGAAACTACCTTTTCGGTTTATAATCCATATAACCAAGTCAAAATAGCTGAAGTTTCAGACTGCACCCAAGTAGATACCGAATCTGCTATTACTGCAGCCGATCATGCATTCCAGATATGGAGTAACTACACCGCTAACAAACGAAGTAGAATTCTACAAAACTGGTATAAGCTCATTATTGAGAATGCAACTGACTTAGCTCATATTTTGACTATCGAACAAGGTAAACCATTACAGGAAGCCATTGGAGAAATCAAGTACGGTGCTTCTTATATTGAATGGTTTGCGGAAGAAGCGAAACGTGTGTATGGAGATGTAATACCTGGCCAAAGTCGTAAGAATAGAATAACTGTAATCAAACAACCTGTAGGAATTGTTGGAGCTATTACACCTTGGAATTTCCCGAGTGCAATGATTACTCGCAAGGTCGCCCCAGCCTTAGCTGCTGGTTGTACAGTAATAGTAAAGCCCTCTGAATTTACTCCTCTCTCTGCTTTAGCATTGGCTGAGTTATCTGATAGAGCAGGATTTCCAAAAGGTGTAATAAACATTGTAACGACAAAAGATGCAGCTTCTATCGGACAATCACTGACTTCTAATTCCAAAGTAAAAAAAATCTCATTTACTGGATCGACTCCTGTCGGAAAAATAGTCCTAAAACAGTCAGCCGATCAAATTAAAAAAGTCACTCTTGAATTAGGTGGAAATGCGCCTTTCATTGTTTTTGCGGATGCAGATATAGACGCCGCAGTTTCAGGATGTTATGATTCTAAATTTAGAAACGGAGGACAGACTTGTGTATGTACCAATCGAATATTTCTGCATGAATCTATTCATAACGAATTTATCGAAAAATTTGCTACTAAAGTCAAATCAATAAAAACTGGATATGGTCTAGACAAAGGTGTCGATATAGGTCCGATGATCAATGAAGATGCGGTAATCAAAGATATAAATCTGATAAAAGATGCGATTAACAAAGGTGCGAAAGTAATCGCTGGTGGAATGCGAAAAAAAGGTTTGTTTATCGAGCCTACGATTTTATGCAACATAGATTCTAATATGGATATTTTTTCATCAGAGATTTTTGGACCTATTGCAGCGATATACAAATTTAACTCTGAATCCGAAGTAATCGAAATGGCTAACAATACCAAATATGGTCTTGCTTCATACTTTTATGGACGTGACTATGCATTAATATGGAGAGTAGCTGAAGCACTAGAGTTCGGAATGGTCGGAATCAATACTGGCCTAATGTCTACCGTCACGGCTCCATTTGGAGGTATAAAAGAAAGTGGCTTTGGTAGAGAGGGATCTAAATATGGTATAGACGAATATCTAAATATCAAGTATATGTGCTGGGGAGGTGTGGAGTAAGAAAAAAGGGGGAAGCTGTTGCATGAATAGCCTATTTAAAATCTTCTTAAGAGCTTAACATTTTGAAACTTCAAGACCATATATTCTATAGAAATTAGCACCTCAACAGCCTAATTTGCTTCAACACATGAAATATCTAACATAAAATCATTAGGCCTATCAGCCATGACTGAGACTGGTGATGGGTATTTTATAGAATTTCTACCTCCTCCTCAATCTGTATAATATTTGGTAAAAACTATGACCGAATAACATTGAGTAAATTGGCTAAAGAGATGAGTAGCATGTCAAAGTAATTACAATCAGAGCGGCATACCGCAGCAAAAGATAATATCTTCGCATCTATGGTACTCGACACTGGAACTGATTCACCAGAAGAATCAGATACATCTATCACGGCTGAGAACAGATCCGTCTTTTCTCAGCGAATTGGAGGGTATCTAAGCGATCGAAAAGGGAGTATTCTCATAACTTTAGTCCGCTAATACCGCATAGTTAGCGATTCAATAGAAATTTATAGTGCTATATACACTTGAATGTCAATCGTTTAATTTCAACCCAAAATTTTATTACATTTTTTATTACATAGATGCTTGCAAGAATAGAAAATGATACTATTTTTGCAAAGCTATTAATAGCCATGGTCTGGTAGTTCAGCTGGTTAGAATACCTGCCTGTCACGCAGGGGGTCGCGGGTTCGAGTCCCGTCCAGACCGCAAAAAGAGTCTCTAAGTCAATGATTTAGAGACTCTTTTTCGTTTTAAGAAGAATTAGTTGCCGCTTCGTTAGATTTTGCAAATTCTCATCAAATAAGATGCTAGATACCAATTACTCTAATAATCCAGATTACATGATATCCATCAATACCAAAAGGATTTGTAATTTAGAATATGGCAAAATATTGTTCAAAGTGTTGCTCCAAATATGGAATGGAAGAAGATTCCGACCTTCCTCAATTAGCCTGAAAGTTAAAAAGAGGATATAATCTGGCATTTGTATGCGATGGATGCTAAGTAAGAGTCTTATATAAGAATAGTAGTGGAATTAGTTTTGTCTACTACCATAAGAGACAAGATCCAGTGCTTTCCACTTGAAAAAAATACTTACCATTTAGCCAAAGTATTCCTATACCTCATAAAAAAACCTCAAACGAAAAAAGGTTTTGTCTGAGGTTTTAATAGTTTACCCAAAAATATATAGGATTAGAGATTTAATTTTGCATTTTTTATAACAATCAATCATTTAATTATCAAATAAAATAATTACATTTTCACCTATTTGATATCCTTGTTCTAAACCTAAATCAATTCCTTCTCTAAAATGTATACCTCCGTATAATCTTGATTCAGCCGCCTCCTCTGCCATATCAATAAAAGATGAATATTCTCTTGGTGTACCATCAATATCTGTTCTATTTTCGTGAGTACGATCAATAAATGCATAATTATCTCCGAATAATGAAGTTAAAATATTCGCTAATGCCCCAGATTGCACTGAATGACCAGACGTATATTCTGGGAACGGTGGAGTTTCTAAAATTGTTTCCCAGGAAGCGTCAATTTGATTTTTAATTACTGTAATTGGTCTCGGATAATTAGTTGTGTATTTTACTTTCCAGCAAGAAATAAAAGAATCATTAATGCCAATAGCTAGTTTTGCAAATGCTTCTGAAGAACTTAGTAAATCAAAATCATTATCATTAATTAATTGGTTTAAAATTGATATCGAATGACCAGGAGGTGTGGCAGAAGTTTGTGGGTCATCTGACCAAAATTCAGCGATCACTGTTTGTTCAGGCGTTACATTATTAACAACTTCATAGACTTCAAGCGCTCTTGTATAATAAATAGAATTAACATCAGTACTATAAACTGGCGGGTCAACAGGAATAGAGTTTTCAACATTTAATGAAATAAATGGTCTATTACTTCCCCAATAAGGTTGTAAAGCTCGTTGATCTGGTGCAGTAGGTTTCCAAAATTCAACACCAGGTAATGGTTCGTATTCTGTCGGAAAATTATTAAACTGAGCGGCATAACCACCATCTGTTGTAGACCATAATATAATTTGTTCAGTTAAATCATTTGCAAAAGTAATTGATCGATTAATTACATCGTCAGCTATATCATTTGAATACTGATTGTTAAATTCCGTTTCTAACTCAAGAATCCTAGAATAATTAACAACTGAGGCATTAGAATAAAAGAATTTGGTCATAATTGCCAATGTAGTATTTGCAACTGTTGGCCAATGGTATTCTAAACCTTCTTCGATGGTAGTTTCTAAATTTAAATCATTTATTCTACCTGTTAAGGATAATTTATCAGGCGAACCAACTTGTATAGACTCATATAAAGCGATACCTGTATAACCAAATGCCCTTGCTGCAACAGGAGGTGTATAGCCTAGTGTTTCCGTAGTCAATACTTTAATTAAATTAAACCAACTCACAACAACATCAGAATTGTATTGGGCAGGGCTTACGCTTTCTGGTTGGGTAATATCATTGTCACTATCGGGCGAACAAGAAATTATGAGAAAAATAAAAATAATACTGTAGAGAAAATAATTTTTATTTATCATAGTATTTAATTAATAATTGTTAGAACAAATTTATTTAGTCGCTAATTTAACCTAATTTTCGTTTTTTTTTTAAAAAACAATTATCATGAAAGAGAGTATTATTTGACTTCATATATATGAAGTCATTACAAGATCTAAATTATAAAATTACAGTAGCCATCACCTTATATAATTGTTTGTGAGTAAAAAATACTTTCTAAAAAAAGGAGATTTTCTAATTGATTTTGAACTTGCCAGATTAGATTTATACATAACGCGACCGATTAAAAACAAAAAAGCTTTGCCAACCACTAAACAATGATAACTTTCTTTAGAAAAATTACATATAAGATGCTGACTGAAAACAGATTTAGCAAATACGTAGCTTATGATGTTAGTGAGATTATACCATATATACCATTATCTTATCACTACTTAAAATAAGAACTTAAATGACTTTTAAAAAGGCGATATTATTACTCTAAAGGCATATACAGAAAAAGCACTCCATTTCTGAAGTGCTTCCTCTTATATTCTTATAAAAGTATTGATTACTTTGGCATAACTACTGTTCCAATAACATGAATAACACCATTGCTACCCATTACATCCGTAGCGATAATCTCACTAACATCTCCATTTGAGTCTTTCAACCAAATTTTATCATCTTTTTGAATTACCGTTATAACTTGACCATTTAAGGCCTTCAACTCTACCATTCCGTCGCCTTTTTTTAAAGCCGCAACTACATCAGATGCAGCTAACTTTCCAGAAACTACGTGATAGGTTAGGATATTTGCTAATGCTTCTTTATTGCCAGCTTCCAAAAGCGAGCTTAAAGTTTTTGCATCAATTTTCGCAAAAGCATCATTTGTTGGAGCAAAAACTGTAAAGGGACCTTCTCCTTGTAAAGCACTTACTAGATCAGCAGCTTTTAAGGCTGTTACTAAAGTTGTAAAATCCTTGTTTCCTGCGGCTACATCTACTATAGTTTTTTGCGCACTTAGGCTGCTAGCAAAGGCTACACACAAAATCATTGTTACACTTAAGACTAATTTTTTCATAATTTTTATTTTAACTGTGTTTAATCATTCATGTTTTAAACACTAAATATTTGATCTTGTTTAACTTATGTTTATATTTTATTAGACAAACAATTTGGTTATTTTGTATAATTTGAATTTGATGGTAGCATTTCTCAGATATTACTCCTCCTTCACATACTGAATATATTCTTGTATTTGCTCCTCTATACGTTCATTCAAATATCCATTCTTATCCTTCAATCTTTCACTTTTCAATTTTGCTTGTATGGCATATTTCTTTAACTTTTCATATCGACAGTATGTTACTCATTTAAGTAAAACATTATAATGAACCTTATTGTATGACAGCTTTGAAAACAAATATTGATAGAAGGTGGAAAAATGTATTTACTGACCACATTTCTGTTATTTCAATTATACATAACTAATTGATCTTCTTTACATTTACAATTACATCTATAAATTATAATAGACAATGAAAGCCTTACTGCTCACCGAAGCCATGAATGTAGAAGTAACTGATGTAGCCAAACCTACACCAACGAGTGGCGAAGTACTTATAAAAGTAGCTGCGTCAGCTCTAAATCATAGAGAACTGTGGATACAAAAAGGTCTCTATCCTGGAATGACTGTACCCTGTATACTTGGAGCAGATGGCGCCGGTACTGTAGTAGAGATAGGCCATAATGTCGACCAGTCTTGGAATAACAAAGAAGTAATCATATATCCTGGCTATTACTGGGGAACAAACGAGCATGCGCCAACTAGACAGTTCCGAGTATTAGGTATGCCTGATCCCGGGACTATCGCTGAGTACATCAGTGTACCAGTGAATAATCTAGTAGAAAAGCCTAACTATCTATCATGGGCTGAAGCCGCAGCTTTACCTGTAGCAAGCTTGACCGCATGGAGAGCACTCAAGAGGCATGGAAGAATACAAAAAGATGATAAAGTACTGATCACAGGAATCGGAGGTGGTGTAGCACAAGCTGGACTCTCCCTTGCTTTGGCACTGGGAGCCAAGGTCTATGTCACAAGCTCAAGCTCAGATAAAATAGCTTTTGCTCAATCCATTGGAGCTATAGACGGTGTCAACTATAAAAATAAAGACTGGCATAATCAATTAAAAGAAGTATCTGGAGGTATAGATATCGTCCTAGATAGTTCGCCTTCACCAGTCCTTGATAATTACTTTCAATTTATGAATTATGGTGGTCGTATAGTCACTTATGGATCTACTGGATCACCAAAGACTACCATTAACATAAGCAAATTTTTCCTTCGTCATTTACAATTTATAGGGACAGCAATGGGAAGTCCATCAGAATTTAAAGCATTACTAATCTTTATGAAAGAGCATGCGATAAAGCCTATCGTACATTCTGAATATACTTTGGATGAAGGCAGAAAAGCTTTTAATTCTTTGCGGTCAGGAAATCAAATAGGTAAAATAGTTATCAACCATATTAAATAAGATTATGATTTCTATTTGGTTACAATTAGGATTTGAACATATACTTGATCTCAATGGATATGATCATATCCTTTATTTAATAACTCTCTGTGCCATATATAGCATCAGAGATTGGAAAAAAGTACTATACTTGGCCACCGCATTTACAATGGGGCACTCAATTACATTGGCCCTTAATGCATTTGACATAGTATCGATCCCATCCGCCTTGATAGAGACTCTTATTCCTGTGACGATTATACTTACAGCTTTGTATAATCTACTGACAGACAGCAAGACCAAAACCAATGAAACTGTTGGTTATTTCTTAGCAATTACTTTTGGTTTGATACATGGTATGGGAATATCAAATTTTCTCAAGGCCCTCATGAGTCCAGGTGACTCATTAATTATATCACTGCTAGGTTTCAATATAGGTGTCGAACTTGCCCAAATAGTAGTAATTCTCATTTCTCTCGCAATTAGCTATATCGCTTTGAATATGCTCAAAGTCAACAAAAGCAATTGGATCAAAACTATATCTTTGATTTCGATCGTAATCAGTATATATATTCTATCTCAATAGATCCAAAAATATGAATCATAAAGAAGAAAACGACGCGGCAAACCATGAAGAAAGTAATTCAGAAATCCAACCAACTTACAATTTCAAATGGATGCTTATTTTGTTACTCGTAGGAATAATAGGAAGTTTTATTTTTGCTAGCGTTATGAAATAATAAGTAGTACAATAATGAAAATAGAAGCTAATACAGTTCAAGAATATCTAGACAATATTCAAGAAGAAAGAAAGCCAGCGATAAACAGGCTCAGAGATATTATAAAAGATAATATTCCAGTAGGATTTGAAGAGTGCATTAGTTTTGGCATGATTGGATATGTGGTGCCTCATACTATTTATCCTGATGGATACCATTGTAATACTAAGTTACCCTTACCTTTTCTCAATATTGCAAACCAAAAGAATTTTGTAGCGATTTACCATATGGGTCTATATGCCAATCCTGATCTTATGGCATGGTTTATAAAGGAATATCCCAAGCATTGTAAGTATAAAATAGATTTAGGTAAGAGTTGTATCAGATTTAAAAAAATAGACCATATCCCCTTTGACCTAATAGAAGAACTCGTTAAAAAAATGACAACAAATGACTGGATTTCTATATATGAAGAGAACGTAAAATCGAAGTAGTCTCCAAGGCAATAAAATGATCAATATTTTGGTGAAAATATCATTACTTCGTAATTCCTTATAATATTCCCAACTATGACTAAGGACTGACAAAGGACAAAAATTCGATTTTTACCTTTGTATTAATGATGATAGATAACTTCCATATAATCACGCTTACGCATCAGACGATCAATGTAGATCAGATAGGACACTTTGTAGTGAAGCATCAGACTAAGGATGATTTGAAAGACAAATTGACTCAAGTCAAAAATCAATTTAATATAGATGAAATAGTATATCTATCTACCTGTAATAGAGTTAGTTATATATTCTACAGAGAAAACGAATTAGAGGAAAATTATCTAAAGCAATTCTTCCACTCCATCAATCCAGAATTGAGTGAAGACAGACTTAATAAACTATCTAATTTCGTTAGGCTCCATTCAGGAATCAAGGCTATCAATCACTTATTTGAATTGAGCGCATCGATAGACAGTCTGGTAGTAGGAGAAAGAGAAATTTTCCGTCAGTACAGAGAATCATATGACCAAAGTGTGCAATGGAGCCTTGCTGGCGACCATCTTCGCATGCTAGATAAGTATACCGTGACTACAGCCAAAGAAATATATGCCAATACCAAAATTGGAGAAAAGCCGCTATCAATAGTATCGTTAGCGATCAAGAGTATGCTCAATATCAATCCGGATCCTAGCCAAAGGGTTTTACTCGTTGGAGCTGGAGAGACTAATAGATTAGTTGGCAAATTTCTCAAAAAGTATAACTTCACAGATATCACCATATTCAATAGATCTCTAGATAATGCTAAAGAACTCTCTAGTACATTAGGAGCTAAAGCATATCACATAAGTGAGTTATCTAACTATGCTGAAGGGTTTGACATATTAGTAGTTTGTACTGGATCTACAGAGACCATTATATCTACAGATATTTATAGCCAACTGATCAATCGTGATGAAAGTAAGAAAATTGTTATCGATCTATCCGTTCCACACAATGTGGATGAAGATGTTCAGAATGGTTTTGATATGCACTATGTCAATATCGAAGAACTTAGAACGCTCGCTGAACAAAATCTAGAACATCGTAAAAATGAAATCGGCTTAGCCAAAAAGATTATTAAAGGTCGATTATTTGAATTTCAGAAAGTATATCAACAACGTCAGATAGAAAAGGCTTTTGGTAAAATTCCGCAAGAGATGAAAGCCATTAAAGAAAGGGCAGTAAATACTGTTTACTCTAAGCAGATAGAATCGCTAGACGATGATGCAAAAGCACTTGTAATTGAAATGATGAATTACATGGAAAAGAAGTGTGTGAGTGTACCAATGAAGGTAGCAAAAGAGATTTAGTATAAAAGTTATTTAGGTGTTATAAGTGTTAAGCTCCTTAAAAAGCACTTGTAAATCGGCTCTTATTCTCAACAGTTTAGTAGCTTTATTCTTCTACTTAATCAAACAACTTAACAACTAACTGGTCCTTTTTCTCTTTCCTAATTATACAACTGTATAATAAACTCGGCTACACAGGCTGGTCTATCGTCATCTTTTATCTCAGTAGTAATGTGTAATTTAATTCTAGCACCACCATCAATAATTTCATATCCAATAAGATCAACTTTACCTCTAATGTAGCTATCTACAGGGACTGCTTGTGGAAATCTTACGTGATCTAGACCATAATTGAGTCCCATTTCAGCATCTTCGATGTGTATGATTTCATAGGCAAACTTCGGAATTAGGGCAAGTATTAGAAATCCCTGCGCTACAACTGTACCATAAGGTGAATGGTTAGCTGCAGCTACAGGATCAGTATATATCCATTGATGGTCAAGAGTACCCGCTGCAAAAGAGTCAATGTTTTTTTGCTCTATCTGTATCCATTCAGAGATGCCCACGGTCTTTCCAACATACGCAGTTAGTTCCGATACTTTATCTACTTTTGTTTTGAACGCCTTTTCCATGATAGCCTTATCTATGATAACATTTTGTTTGTATTCAATGTCGAATATAAGTTATGTATGATAATAATGGTCGTTTTTACTTATTATTTGCACAGATTTGACACATTGGTGAACGGAATTCACTTTTTGACCTTAGTATTGTAGCGAAACACTAACTCTAAGAGAGAAGATAATGTCACACACAATAATAGTAGGAGGAGGAATAGCTGGACTTACGGCCGCCTATTACCTCCAGAAGGCTAATAAAGACTACACAATATTAGAAGCATCTGACCGAATTGGCGGTAGAATCAAGACAGATGAATCTAATGGTTTTCTAATGGACCGTGGCTTTCAGGTGTTCCTCACCTCTTATCCAGAAGCGCGAAAAATTCTCGATTATAATACATTAGAGCTTAAAGCTTTTGATTCAGGAGCGGTATTACTTAGATCTAATGGAAAGGTCGACTATATCGGGGACCCTCAAAGACAACTTTCAAGTTTGATACCAACCCTTACAACCACTGCTGCGAGCTTCGGAGATAAATTGAAGATTATCAAGACAAAAAATGCAATAGTTGAAAAATCTATTCAAGAAATATTTTCGAGCGAAGAGATGTCAACAATGAAATTACTGAAAGAAGAGTATCGTTTTAGCAATAAAATAATTACCGAATTTCTTCAACCGTTTTATGCCGGCATATTCTTAGAAAATGAATTGTCAACTAGCCGTAGAATGTTCGACTTTGTATTCAAGATGTTCTCTGAAGGAGAAGCTACAGTGCCTGCCAAAGGTATGGAGGAGATACCTAAGCAAATCGCCTCATATCTAGATCCTAATAAAATAAATTGCAATGCTAAAGTAATAGACGTTAAAGGGAATGTAGTTCATTTACAAAATAAAAAACCAATAATAGCAGATCATATACTTGTTGCTACTGAAGCCGATGGACTTTGCAGCCAATTTACAGAAACTAAAAAAACATACCGATCTACAACTAATTTGTATTTTTACAGTAACGAGCAACCATATAAACAAAATGCTATTGCACTCAACGGAGACCCAAAAGCCATTGTCAATAATTTTGTTTGCATTAGTAAAAACTCAAGAGACTACAGTCAGAATAAAGAACTGATATCCGTTTCTCTAAAAGAAGGTGTAAGCTATGATAATGCAACTGTATCAGAAAATGTAAAAACCGAATTGTCGAAATGGATACCATCTGCAAAAAAATGGAATCACTTGAAAACCTACAAAATAGGCTATGCACTTCCTGATCAGACTAAAATAACTAACGATAACATAATAAAGGTCAGTAATAAAATGACCATCATCGGAGATCATGTCATGAATGGATCTATTAATGCGGCAATGAAAAGTGGAAGGTTAGGTGCTGAGAGAGTGATTGGAATGAGTTAAGCTTTAAGTTATTTCTATTTCCTTATCTGTACCTATCCAAAAAAGCCTCAAATTGACGAATCAATTTGAGGCTTTAATATTCTGTTTATTAGCTTGTAGGTTAAAACAATCTACGCGTCTACTTCAGCAACTCATAGATCCCTGCGATACCCTGACCACCACCAACACATGCTGTAACCATTCCATACTTATTTCCTCTGCGTCTCATCTCATGCATCAGTTGTATAGACAATTTGGCGCCCGTACATCCTAGTGGATGGCCTAAAGCGATCGCTCCACCATTAACATTGGTCTTATCTATATCTATGCCTGCTTGGTCAATTACTGCTAAGGCCTGTGAGGCGAAGGCTTCGTTTAACTCAATCAAATCGATATCATCCATTTTAAGGCCAGCTTGCTTCAGTGCCTTAGGAATAGCCACACATGGCCCTATACCCATATACAAAGGTTCTACACCACCTACTGCACAACTCATTAATCTAGCTTCTGGCTCGAGTCCTAATTCATGGACCATCGCTTCACTCATTACAATTAAGAAAGCTGCCCCATCAGAAGTCTGAGAACTATTTCCAGCCGTTACGATCCCTCCATTTTTAAAGGCGGCTCTAAGCCTTCCGAGACCTTCCATACTTGTGCCTCTTCTAAGACCTTCATCCATAGATACAGTATGAGTCATCTCTACCCTCTTGCCATCTTTGACAAATACTTCCTCTACATCTATCGGAACAATTTGATCAGTAAAATATCCATTATCGATAGCCCTTTCCGCATTGGTATGGGATCTTACTGAAAATTCATCTGCCATCTCACGAGTAATATTATACTTCTTTGCTACAGCTTCTGCAGTGGCTCCCATACTAACCGAGTAATTAATATTTTCCATTGCAGCTTCGTAACTAGGAGTTAATTTATAGCCTATCATAGGTACATGACTCATACTCTCGGCTCCACCAGCTATATAACAGTGACCCATTCCTGCAGCAATTTTACCAGCCGCTATTGAAATAGTCTCAAGTCCAGATGCACAAAATCTATTGACAGTCATTCCTGCAACATCTTTACCTAATGCTCTCGCAGATATGTTTCTAGCCATGTTAAGTCCTTGCTCACCTTCTGGCATAGCACATCCTACGATCACATCATCTATCCTACTTGGATCTAGAGAAGGTACAGTTGACATTAGATGTTTGATTACTCTTACAGCTAGATCCTCCGATCGCATATTTTTAAATCCGCCTTTCTTAGCTTTTCCAATAGCTGACCGATACCCTTTTACTATATATGATTTCATTTTTTATTTATTTTGGAAGATTCTTTATAAATTTTTTACTAATCATTGAATCTCATTTTTTCAACTATTTAGAAGCTGAATAATCACACACTCACATAATCTTAATTACGCAGCGGCTTATTATTCATCAACGTATATTGAATTCTTTCTTGCGTCTTCGGATTCTTAAGTAGTGCTATGAATGCCTCGCGCTCAAGATCTAATAGATATTGCTCACTTACTTTCTGTTCGCCAGTCAAGTCCCCACCACAAAGAATATATGCCACATGTCTAGATACTTCTACATCATATTCTGACATATATTTACCCAAGTAGAATTCGTTAATCGCTGCGTATAAAGTTGATAATCCTGCACGACCTAATACATGTATTTCTGTTGGTACTGGAGGTGTGTACCCTTCAGCTAATTGCAGAACCTTTTTCTTCGCTTCGGATAATACTCTGTCTGTGTTTACTTCTACTTGATCTCTGTGCTTGAGTAGTGACCCATTATTGAATCCTTCGAAACCTGAAGTTGCAACATTGGCCGTTGCGATTGATTTAAGTTTTTCTATCAGTGTAGGAATTTTGGTATCGCCTTCGAAGAATGAATCGCTTGCTCTCTTAGCAAACTCTTTAGTACCTCCTCCTCCAGGGATGAGACCTACACCTGCTTCCACTAATCCTATGTAAGACTCTGCTGCAACTACTGCTGCATCTGTATGCATCAGCATTTCACAACCACCACCAAATACGTATCCTTGTGTCGCAGTGACAATCGGGATTTTACTGTATCTCATTGCCATATTCACCTGTTGGAATCCGTCAACCATCTCGCTGAGCTTATCCATTTCACCTTGCATGGCTAACATCCCTACTGCCATTAAGTTAGCTCCTACAGTAAAGTTCTTAGCATTGTTACCTAGAACGATTCCTTTCCAATCGCCTTCTTCGGCAATCTTCAATGTCTCCACAATTCCCTCTCCGATTCCTTCTCCGATTGCGTTGGCTTTGGATGTAAATTCAAAGCAAAGCACTTCATTTCCAATATCATGAACAGTACACTCACTATTTTTATAGATCGCTTCTTGATCTCGATACATATCAAGGATGATCATATCTTCTGTGCCAGACACAACTTTATATGACTTGCTTTCGATGTTGTAATATTTGCGTTGACGATCTTCCACTTTGTAGAATGATGTCACACCACTAGCTAACATATCATCTACCCAAGATGGTATAGATTCTCCTAATACTCTTGCCGCTTTCACTCCAGCTTCTACACCTACCATATCCCAATATTCGAATGGTCCATATCCCCAAGCGTATCCAGCTTTCATGGCGTCATCGATACTATATAGGCCATCTGTAATCTCCGGAATACGATTAGCCGCATAAGCAAATAAACCTCCGAAATACTCTTTGTAGAATTTTCCGCCTACCGTATCCATACTGAGCATCTGCTGCATTCGCTTATCCATCAACTCTACTTGCTTCGATACACCTAGAACATCCATACGAATCTTTTCTGTTGGTGCATATTCCAGTGTATTGAGGTTGAGCGCGTGAATGATACTTTTTCCTTTAACGTCTCTTTCTTTTGTCTTTTTATAAAACCCTTGCCCAGTTTTATTCCCTAAGAATTTATTCTCTAAAAGGAAATTTACATAAGCTGGTTCTTTAATGTCTTTAGCAACTTTTACGTATTCATCGTTTGGACAATTGTCCATTACGCCAGTTCTTACTTTTTGGCTAGTGTCGAAACCAACAAGATCTAATAATCTAAAACTACCTGTACTTGGCCAGCCTATCGCCGATCCAGTAAGCTTATCTACCGCTTCTATCTTGAGATCATACTTAAGCGTAAGTTCTGCAATTCTATTGCCTGAAAAGAAACCAATTCTATTCGCGATGAAGGCAGGTGTATCTTTACAAAGAACCGTCTTCTTACCTAAGTATCTGTCTCCATAGTGCATCCAAAAATCTATAACATCTTGGTCAGTACCTGTATGAGGTATCACTTCAAAGAGCTTCATGTATCTCGCTGGATTGAAAAAGTGAGTACCACAGAAGTTGCTACGGAAGTCATCAGACCTACCTTCTGCCAACATATGGATAGGTATTCCTGATGTATTAGAGGTAATTAAAGACCCTACTTTTCTAAGCTTCTCTACTTTTTCGAATATTGACTGTTTGATATCAAGTCTCTCGATCACTACTTCTATGATCCAGTCACAGTCAACGATCTTTTCCATATCATCATCAAAGTTACCCGTGGTGATTCTTGAGACGAACTTTTTATCATATAATGGTGCAGGTTTCGATTTGATAGCTACCTTGAGAGACTTATCAACGATACCATTACGTACAGATTTCTTGCCCTTATCCGCATCAGAGATATCAAATGGTACAATATCTAGCATCAGTACTTCTAGGCCTACATTAGCCAAGTGACAGGCGATGCCTGACCCCATGACTCCTGATCCGAGTACAGCTACTTTGCTTATTCTTCTAGACATATGTGGTAGTTTGTTTTAATACTTTTTTGTAAGATCATCGAATCTTAAAACAGCTTTTTAAAAAACTTTGTTTTAAAAACTATACTTAAAGTTAAGAAAATTGTTTTTAGAATCAATTCATTTGTGAATATGCTAAAAAATTCGATAACTAAAATTAACAGAATATGTTCATTTAGAGGCTATAAGATAGCTGAAAGATGGCTATTATATCCAGAGTCGATGTTATCAAATCTCCCTCATTACAATATTCGTCTATCCCATTATTTGCAATATCAATTGCTCCAGAATTGATATCAAGATTAATCTCATCACAATCATCTATAGATTAATAACAATCCATATCTCTATCTTCATACAGTGTATTCTCAATTGTTTTAGTGACTATGGCATGATAGAAATCGAAATAAAAGATCATCGATAGCTCGACGAGCACAACAGTGTAATGCCATAATGAGATATTCAAATTCAGATAAATCAAAAGTTGGATTGACGCACGTTAGACTGGAATTGTCATTTTCTAGAAAAACTATTAGATCATCACATTGCGCTGAAATATACACTGTGAGCAACAAGAAAATACTGATTAGGAGTAGTCTAGCAATCATAATTAGTTATGTGATTTGTTTAAAAATCCAACAAGTATCGAATGTGTTTCATCTATCTTTATTATTCTGAATTAAGAATTAATAAAGGATTGATGGTATTACTTACCTTTGAATACTAATTATCAATAATATAATGTCCGTACTAATTACAGAAATAGATAATGGTGTCTTATACATCACGCTCAATAGACCAGACAAATATAATAGTGGCACCCAAGAGATGGCCTTTGCCTTTCATAAAGCCCTAGACAAAGCACGTGACAATGATGATGTCAGAGCAGTATATATCACTGGAGCGGGTAAAGCCTTCTGTGCAGGCCAAGATCTTGGAGAAATCGTAGATCCTAATGGACCAGAACTCCCTTCGATAGTAAAAGATCATTATAACCCTACAGTAGAGCGAATACGTAAACTGAATAAACCAGTTGTAGCTGCTGTCAACGGTGTAGCAGCTGGAGCAGGAGCCAATATAGCATTGGCTTGCGATGTAGTCGTAGCAAGTGAAAGGGCTAGTTTCATACAAGCATTTAGCAAAATTGGATTGATACCTGATAGTGGAGGAACATACACTTTACCCAGATTAATCGGACTACAGAGAGCAAGTGCACTTATGATGCTAGGTGATAAAGTATCTGCTGCCGATGCACTACAGATGGGTATGTTGTACAAAGTATTTCCAATAGATACTTTCGTAGAAGAGAGTAAAAAGATCGTTCATAAATTAGCGAAAATGCCTACTAAAGCATTAGGTATGACTAAAATATTACTGAATGAATCAATAAAAAATTCCTTGAAACAGCAATTGGAATTAGAAGGAAGATATCAAGAACTCGCTAGTCACACTGAAGATTATAAAGAGGGCGTAGCTGCATTTTTAGAAAAGAGAAAACCGACTTTTAAAGGAAAATAGAAATGATTAATACAGTAGGAATCATAGGAGCTGGAGCGATGGGCTCAGGTATAGCACAAGTAGCAGCACAAGCGGGGTGGGAAATAGTACTTATGGATACTCAGCAAGAATCACTCACTAGATCTAGAGATAAGTTGCTCAAAATCCTCAATCGATTAGTAGAGAAAGGTAGATTGACTGATATGGATAGTAAAGCAATATTTGGACGTATCCATTATGCAACTGACCAAAGTGCACTCAAGGATTGTAATCTGATCATAGAAGCCATAGTAGAAAATCTCGATGTCAAGAAAAAAGTATTGACTGGCATAGAAGCAATAGTAGGACCAGATACTATCATAGCGACTAATACATCATCTCTTTCTGTAACAGAGATAGCGAGTGCAATGCAGAGGCCCGATCAAGTTTGTGGCATTCACTTTTTCAATCCTGCACCTCTAATGAAACTTGTGGAAATTGTGCCTGCAGTGCAAACCTCTACAGAAATCACCAATAAGGCAAAATCTATTATCGATTCATGGGGAAAAGATACAGTGATCGCTAAGGACACTCCAGGATTTATTGTCAATAAAGTAGCGAGACCATTCTATAGTGAAGGAATGCGAATTCTAGAAGAAGGAATAGCGGATGTACCTACTATCGACTGGGCCATGACTGAAATCGGTGGGTTCCGTATGGGACCATTCACACTTACAGATTACATCGGTCATGATGTCAACTACAAAGTCACTGAGTCTGTATGGAAATCTTTCTATTATGATCCTCGTTACCGTCCAGCATTCGCTCAGAAGTCATTGGTACAAGCTGGATATCTCGGACGTAAAACTGGGAAAGGATTTTACGATTATGCAGAAGAAGCAACTAACCCAGAAGCTTCCAAAGATGAAAAACTTGGGAAGGAAATACTGAATAGAATAGTCTGCATGCTCATCAATGAAGCTGCTGATACTGTTTATATGGGAATCTGTTCTGAGACTGATGTGGAGACAGCAATGACCAAAGGAGTCAACTACCCTAAAGGATTATTGGCATGGGGAAAAGAAATTGGATATGATAATGTGGTAAAAACTTTGGATGATTTATATGAGTTTTATCATGAGGAGAGATATAGAGTTTGTCCTTGGTTGAGGCAAGCGGCTAGGTAGGTTCTTAAATACGCTTTGCAAAAGAAACTAGACACATAGATGAAATCAAAAAAATAAACATGTCCACGCCCAACGAAATAGTGCAAACAGGAATGTATGAAAATGATGCTTTCTCAAAATGGCTAGGCATCGAACTAATAAATATAAGAAGAGGATATGCCAAAATCAAAATGACAGTCAGAGAAGAAATGACAAATGGATTTAAAATCGCTCACGGTGGTATTACTTACTCTCTAGCAGATAGTGCATTTGCATTTGCATCTAACAGTTGGGGTGAACAAGCCGTGTCCATTGAAACTTCAATATCTCATACGAAACCTGTACAGATTGACGATGTCTTGACAGCAGAAACAAGTATGAAAAATAAATCTAAACGACTAGCCATCTATAATGTAACAGTAACTAATCAGGATGAAAAAGTTGTAGCTTTATTTAAAGGGACTGTATTTCATACTGGGAAAGAATGGAAATAGACTGAGATTGAGAGAAAACTAGATTGATAGAGCTAATTTTAATTGACTCAAGCTCTGTCTCATCTCGAAGGAAAGCGACTCTCGATTCTCATTCTCTCGGAGCAAAACGACTCTATTTAAACTGTCCTATCCAACAAGTACTGACCAAATTCTTTTAGTTCTACCCTATCCGATTCATTGATTTTCAGCTCTGCAAGATGTGAAAAAGCTAGGTCTCGATACGCTTCTTTTAATTGATCTGCGTATACTCTTACGTGAGTGGCTTTAAAGATATTAAGTACATCATCTATCTTTCTTTGATCCTCTATGTGAGGGTCATTCATAAGACTGATGAGTTTCGTTTTTTGACTATCGTCTGAGAGCTCTAAAGCTTTAATGTAGAGATAAGTTTTCTTACCTTCTAGTATATCGCCACCGATTCGTTTTCCTACTGCGGCTTTTTCTCCGAAACTATCAAGTATGTCATCTTGCATCTGAAAAGCGATACCTATATTCTTACCAAACTGATAGATATGTTCTTGATCCTCTTGACTTGCACCCGCATATTGAGCGGCCATTTTCATAGCGGCAGCAATCAGTACCGATGTCTTATAGGTGATCATATGGATATACTCATCGATCTCTACATTATCTCTGGATTCAAAATCTACATCCAATTGCTGACCTTCGCACAACTGTACGGACATCTCATTAAATGTTGTCATAATATCGGTATAAGCTGGACTATCAGAGCATTTGCTTATCAGTCCATACGATTGTATGAGCATCAAATCTCCAGATAGTATAGCCGTATTTACATCATACTTTTCGTGGACAGTGGCATGGCCTCTTCGCATTCTTGCATTGTCCATGATATCGTCATGCATCAAAGTAAAATTATGGAATACTTCTACAGCCGCAGCAAGTGGAAGTACTGACTTTACATCTCCACCAAAAATCTTGTGCGTATGCAATAACATAAGCGGCCTAATTCTCTTTGCTCCTAGAGACATGATGTAGCTGATCGGTTCATATAAAGTAACAGGATCTTTAGTGACAAGGATCTGTTCAAAATATGTTTTGAGCGTTTCGGAGTATGCCTTTAATATTTGCATTTAGATGCTTTGTATTATTTTTTTAATGATGTCTGTATCTCCCATAGTATAATAATGCAAACAAGGCACACCTGCCTTTTTCAACTCTTTAGATTGATGCACACACCATTCTATTCCTGCTTGTTGGATCTTTTCAGCAGTATCAGCTTTACTAACAGATGCTACTAGATCATCAGGCATGTTTATAAAGAAATTTCTCGGAATGGAGTTCAATTGATATTTTTTAGTAACCGGTTTTATTCCCGGAACAATCGGCACATTGATTCCTGCTGCACGACAAGCATCTACGAATTGAAAGTATTTTTGATTATCAAAGAACATCTGGGTTACTATATAAGAAGCACCTGCGTCTACCTTAGCTTTAAGATACTTGAGATCCAAGTTTAAATTAGGTGACTCGAAGTGTTTCTCTGGATAACCAGCTACTCCAATACAGAAATTTGTCTTAGCCCCATTTTCAATGTTGCAGTCAAGATAAACACCGTCATTCATATCTTTAGTCTGATTGACAAGATCTACGGCATATCTATTTCCTTCTGGATGAGGTACAAATTTAGTTTCAAATTTCCTTGCGTCTCCTCTGAGTGCTAAAACATTGTCTATACCTAGGAAAGCGAGATCTATCAAAGCATTCTCCGTTTCTTCTTTCGAGAATCCTCCACAAATTAAATGTGGTATGGCGTCTACTCCATATCTATGCATAATACTTGCACAAATTCCTACAGTACCCGGACGTTTACGTATAGCTACTTTTTCGTAGTATCCACTTTCTCTCTTATTGTATAGAAATTCTTCTCGATGATAAGTAACATCTATAAATGGAGGATTAAATTCCATTAGAGGATCTAAGGCATCGAATATCGCTTGCATACTCCCACCCTTCAAAGGAGGCAATACCTCAAATGAAACTAATGTCTCTCCCTTAGATTTTTCGAAATACTCTATTATTTTCATACCTCACATGTAGACGCGGTTAATTACTAATTATTATTGATGGCAAATAGTATTCCTATTTTCTAGCCAGTTGCAAATCTATCAGTTAGGTATGTGAAAGTGTTGCTATTAGAATTAAATTTCTGATGCTGAAAATTACACTAAGTGATGTCGCCCACTTAAAATTTGAATATAAGGATATTACTAAAGGCATATTGTACGTGTTTCCACGAAGCACTGTAATAATACGTTGTCCGCGCATTTTTTCCTATCGGTAAAAAGCCGTACTCTACTTTTTCTTCTTTTCGCGATCTTTCTTCTCTTTGCTCTTGAAATCACCATTTCTCCATGATTCAATAAATTTCTTCCAAGCAAGCGGATTCAAAATATTTTGCGGCTTGTACTGTCCAGAGTACTGAAAATCTTTGGCTGCTGTTCGTATCTCCAAATTAGATGTTTCAGTACCATCAGCAGGTACAGTATGTCTCATATCTGAAAGTATTTCGTTAGCAAGATTTCTCTGCGCTTGACTGCGAAGTTCGTCTGTAATATCAATAGCTAAAAACTCATAAACAAAATGTTCTCTACTAGGCCATGGAAATATTACTGCTTCAGGAAGCAGATAATCATCTTCTGCCATAATCTGAACGTAAAAGTAAAAATTCGTACTCAATGTATCTGGTACTACAAAATCTACATCATTGAATCCTATACGCGTGAAAGCAATCGTATCCCCTTCAAGTGCTACTAGTGAAAAATATCCATCATCAATAGAACTTGTTCCTCGGCTAGTGCCCCTGATTCCTATATTGACATAAGGAAGAGGAATTACATTACCCTCAACATCGGCAGTCACTACCTTACCAGAAAACTGTATAGCCTTACGGGTATCGTTTTGGGCAGTTACGGTAACAAGTGATATTAACACAAAAGCCGATAATGCGATAGTTTTATTTATAAAGCTATTCATAATACTTTATTGGTGTTCAGTAAAACATTGAATCTATAAGGCGATATCAGACTAGAATTCGCTTTGATACGAATATAAACAGTATTTCTGTTTATGTCAATATTCCTACAATAACTAACGCAAGATAAAATGAGTCACCGACTCATAACGATTCTTTAACAAAGATTTAAACTCTATACGTCCAAAGCTTCCTTTAACACCTCACTCATATGCTTCACAAAAGTAAATTCTATACCTACAAGGTAATCTTTTGGAATATCCTCTACGTGCTTACGATTTACCTCTGACATCATAATTTGTTTAATACCCGCACGCTTAGCCGCCAAGATCTTTTCTTTAATACCGCCTACTGGCAATACTTTTCCTCTCAGTGTAATCTCACCAGTCATGGCCAAATGTGACTTCACAGGCTTATCTAAAAGTATAGACGTCAATGCCGTAAGCATAGTAATACCTGCACTCGGTCCATCCTTAGGAGTGGCTCCTTCAGGCACGTGTATATGTATATCTGATTTATCCAATATTTTTCTATCGATACCAATTTCTTCCGCATGCGATTTAAGGTAACTTAGCGCTGTAGTAGCTGATTCTTTCATTACATCACCCAAGCTACCAGTAAGTGTCAGCTTCCCTTTGCCAGGACTCTTACTCGCTTCTATAAATAAGATTTCACCACCTACCTGCGTCCATGCTAAACCTACGACAACTCCTGGAATAGAATCGGCGACATACATATCTTTATGGAACGGAGAGTGACCGAGTATATCTACTAGATCATCTACTTTGACACTTACATCGTAAGGCTCTTCCATACTCTTATGCTTAGCGTATCGACGCATTACTTTAGCTATCTGACGCTCAAGTGCTCTTACTCCGGACTCTCTGCTGTACTTCAGTACGATTTGCTCTAGTACTTTCTCTGATAATTTTATGTCTTTGGCAAGCAGTCCGTTCTCTTTACGCTGTCTCGGTACTAGGTGCTTCTTTGCGATCTGTACTTTCTCTTCTGTCGAGTATCCGCTAAGTTGGATAATCTCCATACGGTCACGTAAAGGTGCTTGTATTGTACTTAAAGTATTAGCTGTTGCTATGAATAACACCTTGGATAGGTCATATTCAAGCTCTAGATAGTTATCGTAAAAATTAGTATTCTGCTCAGAATCTAGCACCTCTAACAATGCTGATGATGGATCGCCACGTTGACTCCTACCTAGCTTATCTATCTCATCTAGTATAAATACGGGATTAGATGTTTCGGCCTTTTTCAAAGATTTAATCAATCTGCCTGGCATAGCTCCGATGTAAGTACGTCGGTGTCCTCTAATCTCACTTTCATCGTGTAGTCCACCGAGCGACATCCGCACAAATTTACGATTGAGTGCGCTTGCTATGGATTTACCGAGACTCGTCTTGCCTACTCCTGGAGGGCCTACTAAACATATGATCGGAGACTTCATGTCACCTTTGAGCTTTAACACTGCCAAATGCTCAATAATCCTCTCTTTGATTTTCTCCATACCAAAGTGATCATCGTCAAGAATCTTCCTCACTTTTTTAAGATCATAATTATCTTTTGAATACATATTCCAGGGTAAATCCAATAGCATCTCAAGATAGTTGAGCGTAACTGAAAACTCTGCGACTTGAGGATTCATCCTTCTAGCCTTAGCTAATTCTTTATTGAATGTTTTTGCTGTCTCAGAAGGCCAATCCATTTTCTCCGCTCTAAGAGTAAGTTCATTGAGTGCTTCGGACTGTGGATTATCACCAAGTTCTTCTTGTATTGTCTTGAGTTGCTGATTGAGTATATAATCTCTTTGTTGCTTCTCTAGATCGCCTCTTACTTTTGACTCTATTTTATGCTTGAGTTTTAGCTTTTTACGCTCAGTTTCCATGAGATGGAGTATCGCTTTGGCTTTCTTTTGAGCATCATTTATCTCAAGTATCCCTTGCTTTTTATCCACATCAATATTGAGATTAGACGCTATAAAATTTAACAAAAATCCATTACTGCTAATATTATCAAGCATCAACTCAGCTTCATTGGGCAGATTAGGAGATAATTTTATAATCTCCTTTGCAGTATCTTTTACACTGGCCATCATAGCATCAAAGTGTATATCGTTAGTTGGATTCACATCTGTAATAGCCGTAATCTCAGCCAAAAGATATGGTTCATCTTGGACCAAATTGTCAATAGTAAATCTCTTTCGACCTTGTAAGACTGCAGTAATGCTTCCATCTGGCATATTGATAGTCTTTACTACTTTGGCAACTGTCCCTAAATGAAAAAGATCATCTTTTGAGGGATCTGCTACTTCAGGATCTCTCTGCGAAATTACAGCGACTACCTTAGTCGTATCTTTAATAGCCTTTATAGCTTCGGTACTCTTATCACGTCCTATTGATATAGGTATGATTACACCTGGAAACAATACTGTATTCTTCAGTGCAACTACTGGCAGTTTATCTCCGTATTGTTCGCCTTCCATATTCGCCTCATCGTCTGAAATAGAGAACATCGGTACAATCTCCGATGTATTACCTGGACCAGCTACTTTCTTTATATTGAACATCTATATATGTTGTATCGCCTATTGAGCGATGATTATATCAAGTTAATGTTATGCAATCTAGTTACTACTATTTAGCACTATTAATTATATATCTCACATATTATACCATCCGAATAGTAGTAGCATATTACTAGCACAATGTCATGAATGAAAGGCATAATACAGTCATAATGACACTTTAGATAATATCCAATGACGTATTTCGAACCGAAAGACAAGTATGGCGCACAAATAAAACTGCTCAATTACTTTTTACTGATTCGAAAATTGCAACTCAGTATGGTTATTATTCTACTATTTTTAACTTCTTAGCCCGTGATCAATTATTTCTCGATATTATCTAATCGCAATTATCTTTTTTAAATAAAAATCAGATATCTTTGCGCATGGAAAGAAACTTAACATCCCAAGGACTATTTGAAGAAGCTTTAACCTTTGACGACGTCCTACTTATTCCCTCTTATTCTGAAGTATTACCACGTGACGTAAATATCAGCACACAGCTGACTACTGATCTACGCCTCAATGTTCCTATAGTATCTGCCGCAATGGATACTGTAACGGAGCACGCACTAGCGATAGCTATGGCTAAGGAAGGTGGGTTAGGTTTTATTCATAAAAACATGTCTATAGAAGCACAGGCCGCGCAAGTGCGAAATGTAAAGCGATCAGAGAGTGGAATGATAATCGACCCAGTCACACTTTCACAAAATGCACTTATCAGAGATGCTCTCCAATTGATGCGTACACACAAAATCGGCGGAATACCTATTGTAGATGATAATGAAAAATTGATAGGTATACTGACCAATAGAGACTTAAGATTTGAAACTAATTTTAGTCAATCTGTCAAATCTTTAATGACCTCAGAAAATCTAGTAACTGCACCAATAGGAACTACACTAGAGCAAGCAAGAGAGATCTTACAAAAGTATAAAATAGAAAAACTTCCTGTTGTAAATGATGACTATAAGCTTGTAGGTCTAATCACATATAAGGATATACTAAAGGTAGAAAACCATCCTAACTCTGCGAAAGACAGCCATGGTCGACTACTAGTTGGAGCTGCTGTGGGAGTTACTGCAGACACATTTGAAAGAATATCTGCACTCGTAGAAGTAGGTGTAGATGTAGTCTGTGTAGATACTGCGCATGGTCATAGCCACGGAGTACTAGAGCAGATAAAACGTATCAGAGTAGAATACAAAGATCTACAGATCATAGGTGGTAATGTAGCCACTGCAGCTGGAGCCAAAGCTCTAGCAGACGCAGGCGTCAATGGTGTAAAAGTAGGTGTAGGGCCAGGAAGTATCTGTACCACGCGTATTGTCGCAGGAGTAGGTGTACCGCAATTATACGCTATCATGAGTGCTGCAGAAGGCCTCAAAGGCACTGGGATACCTATCATTGGTGATGGAGGAATTAGATATACAGGAGATATCGCTAAAGCATTGGCTGGAGGGGCAAGTACTATTATGGCAGGATCTCTATTCGCTGGTACTGAAGAAGCGCCAGGTGAAACAATTTTATATCAAGGACGAAAATTCAAAGTATACAGAGGAATGGGATCTCTTGGAGCTATGGAACTAGGATCCAAAGACAGGTACTTCCAAGATGTAGAAGACGATGTGAAAAAACTAGTACCAGAAGGTATAGAAGGTAGAGTACCATTCAAAGGAACTGTCTCTGAAGTAATGGTTCAATATATCGGAGGACTAAGAGCAAGTATGGGTTACTGTGGTGCAGGCACTATAGACGCCATGCTTGGTGCCAAAATGGTCAAAATGAGCGGCGCTGGCATGCTAGAAAGTCATCCACATAACATAACTATCACAAAAGAATCACCTAACTACAGTAGACGTAGTTAATCAAGGTATACCAACATGAAGTAAAATCTACCAAACAACTTTGTCGTGTAAGCGTTAATGTAGATTTCCTGCTGACATTATTCTTACACATTAATTTAGATAAATTATATTTGAAATAGTAAGATATAATTAAAGTACATGAAAAATTTACTAATTTTTTTAATCTTCTGTCTAACCACTAATATAATAGCTCAAGAATCTCTCAATCTTGTGGAAGTTGGATCTCATAATACCGGAAGTGTCGAGTATAATGATGTGTGGGGATATAGCCATAATAACAAAGAAATATTAGTATATGGAGCTAGAGACAAAATAGCAATTATAGATGTAACAGATTGTTCTAACCCAATCGAAGAGGAAGTAATCACAGATGGAAATACTACGATATGGAGAGACTTCAAAGATTATGGAGACTATATTTATGGTGTGTGTGATCAAGGATCAGAAGGCCTAGAGATTATCAATAAAGATGATTACACTTGGACACAAAATACCGCTGACTTCTCTAAGGCACATAATATATTTGTTGATCAAGAAAATGCACGTTTATATGTGGTTGGATTTTCTGGACAAGGAACTACCAAAGCAATGATTATCTATGACTTATCTTCTACTCCTGAAGATCCCGAATTGATAGCCACTATAAATTTTAATGATTTTGATGATGGTAACTCAACGTCCAATTGGTATATACATGATGCTTATGTTAGAGATAACATAGCTTATTGCTCACATGGATATTCTGATTATGCGATATGGGATTTAAATGATGCAAACAACCCTATTCTACTAGGAACCAGTTCAGCAGATGGTCTCAATAGCTACAATCACAGTAGTTGGATTACTGAAGATCTTCAGTATGCTTATATTGCAGAAGAGGTACCTCAAAAAGAAATCACAATATTAGATATCAGTGATGTGACGGATATCCAATACCTTGGACAATTTAGCGATCCCCTTCTTCCCAATGCTCCAACACCACCTAGGGCCCACAATCCATTTATCAGAGCAGATTTGTTATATATATCGTATTACCATGATGGTGTCAAAGTGTATGATATTTCGGATCCGCTTATGCCCGAAATAGAAGCTTACTTTGACACTGCTGATGATACTGAGCACAGCAATTATAATAGTTATATAGGCGCTTGGGGTATCTATCCCTACTTACCGAATGGCTGCATTGGAGTATCAGACATAGAAGATGGACTTATATTACTTGAGCAAGAAGTAGAAACTACAAGTACTATCACTGATAGTGATTTGTTATTTGATGATGCTTCTACTGGATTAATATTCAGAAAAAATCCTGAAGAGTATGGACGACTAAGATCAGGTCCAGATGGAGAGATCGTTGTAGAAAGTTTGACAGGAATACCTGCTAATCATGAAAATCTCAAAAGATCAAATCTGTATATTGACAACAGTACAAAAGGCTTGGTATATACTACCTCGTTAGGCAAGAACTTTCGTATGCAAGTAAACGACTCTGGAAATATCACAAATACATACATTGAAGGTATTGCTCCTACTCCAAATCTAAATGCTCAATCTAGAAATGTGATAATCAACAGCGTAGGTTCTTCGCTAATTATGAAATCACAAGATGGAACATGTTGGAAAATTAATGTTGATATGGATAATGTTCTAGAATCAAAAACAGTGAATTGTCCAAATTAGGTAGGGTGGTTGATCATCCAAAAAGAAATATATTTCTAAAACTTTAACTTCATAACTAAATCCCCTTTATCCTAGCCCAAAGATCTGTAGCCATTTCACCCCTATCAGCACCCTCGGGTGGACCACCCTGAGCTTTTATAAGGTTATAGCTACCATCAGATAGGCGCTCTACTGGAAAGTTAAAAATGAAATCTTTTTCTGATGTTCCATCACCTTTAAAAATTCCATACCGCATGTCATTGATTTGAAGTTTGCCATCTTCGCGTTTCATTACTGCGAAATAATCATTACTAAACCAACGAAGTATATTGATAACCTTATCATCTTGCGACGCGTCTGCGATAAGATCATGGTTCTTTTCCATCTTAGATAGTTTAAACTTTGGCTCAATATCCAAGAGTGAGTACTGTCCAAAATAATACACGCCCTTTGAATCTACAACGCCCGTCCAGAGTATATTATTTAGGATAGAGGGTGAAGTGAAAAATCTTGAGTACTCAATGTTTTCCGCAACTAGAGTATCTTTCATTACTTGAGTAACGCGATACTTATTATAAAGCGTGAAACACATGTAGATACTACTCAGTATGATACCCGTCCATACTAATTTCTTTCTGATAGGCTTTGACCTATGATAGAATGCTGCTATGATCAATGGTATCACAAATAATAGCGTATACGCCGGATCAGCTACAGATATATTGCTTATCGCCGCTCTATAGTTGGAGAAAGGTGCAAATAACTGAGTACCGTATGCAGTAAATGTATCGAGTATAGGATGTGTAATTAAACCCCAAAAAAACAACCACTGCCAATCCCTAAGGCTTGCCTCTGGTTTAGCGAATGCTGGCCTATTGAATCTCTTAAAAGTGAGATAGCTTCCTCCAACACCAATAGAAATACCAATAGCTGCCTTGATAATACTGAACTTTCCTACAAGCAAAAATAAAGATGCTGTTGCTAATGATATTAATATCCAGCCTGTCATACCGAGCAACTTATGAAATCGACTCTCGTACATCCTATGAACTAGCCATCCAAACAAAAATGCCCCAACTATCGAAAATAAAAATGAGTGAGAAATACCTCTATGGAATGCTAAAGAATCTAGCTCTGACATCCAAAGATTACCAATAATATCAAGATCAGGAATGGTCCCGGCTATAGCGCCCCACACCATTGCGCGGTTACCTATTCTTTTTCCTAAGACAGCATCTCCTGCGGCCGCACCGAGTACGATCTGAGTAATGCTATCCATTGGCTACTTCTGGTTTTTGAGTATTGATTTCAAAAATTTTCACTGCTTTGCGAGATGCAGTTTGCTCTGCAGATTTCTTATTAAAATCTTCCGCCGTAGAGACTTTCTCGCCATCAACGATGACCGCTACTTTAAATCTATCCCTCTTATCCAACTTAGTCTTAGCAATTACCCTATATCCAACTTGCTTGCCATGCTTTTGACACCATTCGAGCAACATACTTTTATAGTTATCATCCGCTTGCTCAAGAGCATGTATATCCAAATATTTCATGAGTATATTACGTATGACATAGTGTTTTGTTTTATTGTACCCGAACTCAATGTATATCGCTCCTACCAATGCCTCCAAGGCATTACCTAACATCGAATGACTCATACGGCCCTGTGTATACTCTGACAGTACTACATCTAGTCCCATGCGATCTGCGATCAAATTAAGTGTCTTACGTTTTACAATTTTAGATCTCATCTTAGTGAGGAAACCTTCATCTTTTTGAGGATATTTTTTAAATAAGTACTCTGCGACTACAGTAGAAAGTATGGCATCTCCAAGATATTCCAATCGTTCATTATTACCATTATGCCCTTCATTGTTATTCATTGATTTATGGTAGAAGGCTAATCGAAATATATGAAGTCTAGCAGGCACAAAACCTATGATAGGTTTAAGTTTTCTTGCAAGATTCTTATCTGCAGAAAAATAGTAATTGTATATCTGTCTTATTTGTCGAGTACCGAGCACTAATAAAATCTTTTTAATATTACTGAGCAGTTGTGCCCACCAAATCCAAAAGTATTACTGATAACAGCATTTATCTTTCTTTCTTGTGCTTCGTTAAATGTAAAGTTTAATTTGTTGTCGAGAGCCGGATCATCTGTAACGTGATTGATTGTTGGTGGTATGACACCATCTCTGAGTGCAACTATTCCTGCTATTGCCTCTACTACACCAGCAGCTCCTAGTAGGTGACCAGTCATAGACTTAGTCGAGCTGATATTAAGATTATAAGAGTGATCGCCAAATACGTTTTTGATCGCCTTAGATTCTGCTACATCTCCAAGTGGAGTTGACGTACCATGTACATTTACATAGTCAATATCTTCAGGATTCATGCCTGCGTCTCGGAGCGCACGCTTCATTACATTAGTTGCTCCTAGCCCATCAGGATGTGGTGATGTAATATGATATGCATCTGCAGTCATTCCAGCTCCTGCTACTTCAGCTAATATATTTGCACCTCTTGCTTTTGCGTGTTCATATTCTTCAAGTACTAATGCTCCAGCACCTTCACCTAAAACGAATCCATCTCTATCCTTATCAAATGGACGAGAGGCTGACTGAGGGTCATCATTACGTGTAGATAGTGCTTTCATTGAAGAGAATCCTCCCATTCCTGCTTTAGTAACTGCTGCTTCAGATCCTCCACAGATCATTACATCAGCTCTACCATGTTTGATGTAGTCAAACGAATTGGCAATGGCATTAGTGGAACTAGCACAAGCTGAAACTGTAGCATAATTAGGTCCTCGAAATCCATATTTTATAGATATCAAGCCTGGAGCAATATCTATTATAAGTTTGGGAATAAGAAAAGGACTGTACTTAGGTTCTCCAGAACGCGAAGCAGCTTCTTCGATATCTTCTTCGATAGTCTTAAATCCTCCTATACCACTTCCCCAGATTACTCCTATTTCATCGAGATCAACTTTCTCTAGGTCTAAACCGGACATCTTAATAGCCTCATCGGCAGCCACCAAAGCGTACTGAGCGAATGGATCCATACGACGAGCCTCGCGACGGTGCATATAATCTTCTACTTCAAAATTCTTAAGCTCGCAAGCAAATCTCGTTTTGAATAAAGAAGCATCATACCTTGTTATTGGAGCGGCCCCGCTTACTCCATTCTTTATTGCGTCAGCGTAAGACTCAAAAGTGTTACCTATCGGTGTAAGTGCCCCTATGCCTGTAATTACTACTCTTCTCATTTAGTGTGTTACTATGAATTGTTGAAATAGTGTGCAAAGATAGAGTATATCTGTAAATAAGCGATGTACTAAGGGTACAATAATGGGCATTGAATACGCCAAATCAACTATATATCAAGATTAGTTAGCGATTAATTCGATAATATTATCACAATACGTTAAAATTCCGGTACCAGCCAATTTTTAGTAGATAACATAAACTTTAATGCTATAAGAGAAATATAAAGAGTTATAAATTTTAAATAAACTTAGGAAACTATAAAACCTTATTAAGTTTCTGTCGTTTATTTGCACTATGATTTTAAAAGACAAAATATTCTTGACCACGTTTGATCTATTCCTAAAGTATGGAGTGAAAAGTGTCAGTATGGATGATATCTGTAGAAAAATAGGTATCAGTAAAAAGACTATATATACAGTCATTAACGGTAAAAAAGATCTAATAGAGCAGATCATTCAACTTCAAATCAAGAGAGATGAAGAAGATATAACGACTATCACCGCCTCATCTGAGACCGCAGTAGACGAGATGTCCAAGATCGGAAGGCATGTTATCAAATTCCTCAAAAAAATGAAGCCCTCGCTAATCTACGACCTTCAAAAATACTATCCGCAAGTTTGGGAATTGATAGAGGATCAGCATTATGGATTTATCTACCGTACCATTAAAGCTAATCTAAAGCGTGGACAAATGGAAGGTTTATATATCTCAACATTTGATCCAGATATAATCGCTAAGCTATATGTAGAGAAAACTCATTGCATCGTAGATGAAGAAAATTTCCCTTCTTCGAAATTTAGCAGACCTCAGTTATATGAGCAATTATTCATGTATCACATGAGAGGTATAAGTTCTGATAAAGGCCTCAAATTATTAGCCACTATCGAGATATAAATAAGAGACATTTACCATAAATCACTTTAACAATACTAAATCAATGAATAACATACTACTCCTCTTGCTAATCACAGCTGGCCTCTTTCAACTAAGTGCGCAAGATCAGTTCTCACTAGAGCAAGCAGTAGGATATGGTCTCAGTCATCACAATAATATGAAGATGAATGACCTCAATTACCTCTCTGCGGAACAAACAATAAGAGGATTCAAATCAACAGGAATGCCTAAAGTAAATGGAGGAATTGACTACTCTTATTATTTGGCTGTACCTACTCAACCCGCAGTGGATTTTATTTCACCCTCAATTTATAATGTTCTTTTTCAAGAAAATGTCATACCAGAAAGAGCATTAGCTGCACCTGAGACTTTTAAATTTTCATTTGTACAGCCCAACGTCCTTACTGCAAATATAGGAGCAAGTATACAATTGTTTGATGGTACATATATATATGGTCTCAAAGCAGCAAAACTATATAAAGAGCTGATTCAAAAGGAAAGAATACAAAGCGAACAAACGATAACATCTAAGGTAACAAAAGCCTATATGTCAATTCTTATCGCAGAAAAAAACAAAGAAGTAATATCACAGAATATCAAAGTTTTAGAAAAATCTCTCTCTGACATCAAAATTGTATATCAAAATGGCTTTGCTGAATCGCTTGATGTAGATAGAATGCAATTATCACTAGTGACGTTACAAACACAAATAGAAAACTTAGATCAGATGATTCAGTTGAGTTATAATCTTCTAAAATTTCAAATGAACTACCCTATTGATCTAAATATGATTATAACTGACAATCTAGATTCAATGGTAAAGCAAATCAAAGTAGATGAAATCACAATCGATGGACCTATCGACATGAGCCGCAGAGCAGAATTTGGTGTAATAGAAGCAAGCCAACAACTCAACGAATTAGATTTTAAAAGAACTAAAGCAGGGTTTCTTCCTTCGGCAAATGCATTTGTCAATTTTCAAGAATCTCTACAACGAAATTATCTTTTTGACAATAATGAAATAGGATGGCTACCAACAGCAGTTGCAGGCATAAGTATAAAAGCACCCATATATGATGGTGGTATGAAAAAAGCGCAGATGGAAAACATCAAGTTGAAAATGAATAAAACTGACCTACAGAAACAAGATTTAGAAAGACTAATCACATTGCAAGTGAGAAACTCTCAGAGATCTATTATCAATGCAAAAAACATAGTTAATAATAGCAAAAAAAATCTCAACCTATCACAACTAATTTTTGATAAAACAAAAATAAAATTTAAAGAAGGTATAGGATCTAGTATAGAAATCACTCAAGCAGAAGGAGATTTATATCAAGCACAAGGCAACTACATCAATGCATTGTATGACCTCTTGATTGCAAAGACTGATTACAATTTAGCTCTTGCCAAAAAGTAAAATTCTCATTCCTGAATAAGAATTGCGTCTAATCAATTAATATTCAAAATAAGAAATCAAATACATCGAATACATAAACCAATCCTAATGATCAAATATATAATCTCTATCACAATCGCATCAATACTAATTATTGCTTGCCAAGTAGAGCAAGATGAGTTAGCTGCAAAGAGTATAGAGCTCAAAGAAAAAACAACATTATTACGAATACTTCAATCTGAAATAGATGTGCTGCAAGAAGAAGTAGAAATGCTATCACCAGAGAAAAAAAGAGATAGTATAATGGTGAAATTGGATTCTATATATATACAACCGTTTGTCAGAAAAGTAAATATACAAGGGTCTGTAATATCAGATGAAACAGTGTATGCCTCTAGCGAAATAGTAGGGCGAATACTCAGTGTAAATGTAAAAGAAGGTCAGCAAGTATCACGTGGCACATTAGTGGCTACCATAGATATGGTAACCGTAGAGTTACAGATCAATGAGATACAAACTACTTTAGACCTAGCTATGACAGTATATAAAAGACAAAAAAATCTTTGGGATCAAGAAATCGGATCGGAGATACAATACCTACAAGCTAAAAACAACAAAGAAAGATTAGAACATTCATTGGCAACTATGCGCAAGCAACTCTCCAAGAAAAACATCTATGCACCTATCTCTGGAGTGATCAATAAAAAATTTGCTTCTGCTGGAGAAGTAGCTGGACCTGCCACACCAATATTGGAATTATTGGATAGTAGAAAGATCAAAGTTAAAGCTGATGTACCTGAGCAGTATATTGCCACGATCAAAAATGGTCAACAAGTAAAAATCAGATTCCCCGCACTCAATGAAGAAGTATACTCTAAAATATCACTGATCGGAGCTTCTATAAATCCTACTAACAGAACATTCGAAATAGAAATGAATCTTAACAATGTAAAGGGAATGTATAAACCGAATCTACTTACAGAAATAGAGTTCGTCGACTACACTAAAGATGAAGCTATAGTAATCCCACTCGAATTATTACAAGAAGAAGTATCTGGACGCAAGTATGTCTATGTCTCCAAAAAAGATAAAGATGGAAGAGATATAGCTACAAAAGCCTATATCACTATTGGAGCAAGTTACGAAGGATCTGTGGTCATAGAGGATGGATTGGCAGCGGGAGATCTAATCGTTACTGTAGGTGGCCGAAGCCTTGTTGCTGGCAACTATCTATCGCCAAATATGTAAATCGAATTTTTAATAACAATACACTTTCAAGATGTATCGGAATGATATCTAACTAGTTAGTTTAATAAAATAAGGTAATTGATATCACCACAACAGCATTACAATAATGAAAAATAAATTAAAAGAATTCGGTTTAACATCCTTAGCGATTGACAATGCTACTAGTGTCTTCTTAGTGTCGTTTATGATCTTGTTATTTGGTCTTCAGTCGTACCAAAAGATGCCCAAACAGCAATACCCTGATGCGTCTATGCCGACAATATTTGTCAATACACCATACTTCGGAAACTCAGCAGAGGAGATCGAAAATCTTATCTCTCGACCTATCGAAAAAGAGCTCGAAGGTGTAGAAGGAATTAAATCTGTTAACTCTACGTCTATACAAGATTTCTCTGTTATCGTAGCAGAGTTTGATGCTAGCCTTGAGATGAGCGAAGTATTACGTAAAACTAAAGATGCTGTGGATAAGGCTAAAAGCGAACTCCCAACTGATCTCAAGAAAGATCCAGAAATACTAGAAATTAATTTTAGCGAAATACCTATAGTAACCGTAAATGTATCTGGAGATTACTCACCTGATGAACTGCGTGCATATGCAGAACAACTAGAAAATAAGATAGAACTCATCAAAGAAGTATCCAAAGTACAAATGCGAGGCCAGCAAGAAAGAGAAATGAAAATTGATGTTGATCTCAACAAAATGCAATCGCTAAAAGTCTCATTTACAGATATCGAAAATGCCGTAAAAACTGAAAACTTAACGATGTCTGGTGGAGAGATCGTAAAGAATGGTTTTCGTAGAGCTGTACGAATCGTAGGACAATTCACTAGCGATATTGAACTAGAAAATATTATTGTAAAATCTGAAAAACAACGACCTATTTATCTCAAAGATATCGCTACTGTAAAGTATGGATACAAAGAGAGAACTAGTTATGCCAGATCAGATGGATATCCAGTCATTTCATTAGATGTAATCAAGCGCAAAGGGAAAAACCTACTTGCAGCTGCAGATGAATTAAAAATAGTACTAGCCCAAGAAGTAAATGAACTTCCTTCAGATCTAAAAGTAAGTTTATTCAATGATCAATCTGTAAATACTCGTAACGAGGTGAGCAATCTAGAGAACAGTATTATCTCAGGAGTAATTTTAGTGATCCTTGTATTACTATTTTTCCTAGGATTGCGTAATGCATCATTTGTAGGTATCGCTATACCATTATCTATGTTGATGGGAATACTATTTCTATATGTATCTGGTACTACTATGAATATAGTAGTACTTTTCTCGCTCATACTTGCACTTGGCCTTTTGGTAGACAATGGTATTGTCGTAGTAGAAAACATATATAGATATATGCAAGATGGCTACTCTAGCATTGAAGCCGCCAAGTTCGGTACGGGAGAAGTAGCGTGGCCCATAATTGCATCTACGGCTACAACATTAGCTGCGTTTCTACCTTTAGCATTTTGGCCAGGAATCATGGGAGAATTTATGAAGTTTATGCCGATTACTCTAATGTTGGTTTTGGGATCATCATTGTTTGTCGCTTTAGTAATCAATCCTGTACTCACTTCCAGGTTTATGAAAGTAGATGCTCAGGCCGATGAAAGATCAGGATATATAACTAAACGAAGAAATGTATTTATTGGTATTGCAATCATGTTACTAATGGCTGTAGCTGGACACATCATCAAGATAGATTGGATTCGCAACTTGATGGTATTAGCAGCCGCTATCAGTGCATTAAATTTCTTTGTACTAAGACCTGGTGCCTTTCTATTTCAAAATAGTATGATGCCACGTTTAGAAAAATTCTATAACCGATTTGTTACATTCGCTCTTGATGGTATTAAGCCCATATTATTTTTCTTAGGTACATTTATACTCCTATTTGCATCGGGCGTACTTTTTGCCGTCAAAACTCCCAAGGTTACTTTCTTTCCATCTGCAGATCCAATCTACATCAATACTTTTATAGAACTACCGCTAGGTGTAGATATCGAAAAAACCAACGAAATCACCAAAGAAGTAGAAACTAAAGTTTTACAAATACTTGAGAAGAATGAGCAAATCGTAGAAGCAGTGTTGACCCAAATCGGAGAAAACACATCTGATCCCAATCAACCACCTGAACCAGGACTCACACCGCACAAAGCACGTATCACTGTCAACTTTGTGCCTACGCAAGATAGAGGTGGTGTATCTACTAAGGAGATACTCAATGAGATACGAGGGAGTATCAAAAATTATGCAGGCGTTAAAATATTTGTAGATAAAAATGCGGATGGACCACCCACGGGCAAACCCATCAATCTCGAAATTCGTGGAGATAATATAGATACACTTGTAACGCTAACCGCAAGAGTAAAAGCACTTATAAACAATCTACCTATAGAAGGTATAGAAGGACTTAATGCTGATGTAAATATCGGCAAGCCAGAACTCTTAATAGATATAGATAGAGCTGCTGCAAGAAGATATGAGTTATCTACATTTAGCATTTCTGATGCTTTGCGTACATCAGTATTTGGTAAGGAAGTAAGTAAGTACAAAGATGGTGAAGATGAACACCCTATTATGTTAAGACTTTCCGAAAAATATAGAAACGACGAAAATAAATTAATCAACCAAAAAGTAACATTCCGAAATCCAGCTAATGGACAGATAGTACAAGTACCAATATCGGCTGTAGCGACATTCAACTATTCTTCTACCTACAGTAGTATTCGTCGTCTAGATGGTCAGCGTGTCATTACTCTGAGTTCTAATCTACTCGATGGATATAATGCCAACGAGATAGTGACAGAATTACAGAACGAGATGAGTAGTTTTGATTTACCTGAAGGATATACTTATGAGTTTACCGGAGAGCAGCAGCAACAAGCAGAAGATATGGCTTTTCTTGGAGGTGCTTTACTTCTTGCAGTCTTCTTGATATTTATTATATTGGTAACTCAGTTCAATAGTATCATTAGTCCATTCATCGTAATACTTTCTATCGTATTCAGTCTGATAGGAGTACTACTAGGTTATGTACTCACTGGAAGTACCATCTCTGTTATATTTACTGGAGTAGGTATCATATCGTTAGCCGGAGTTGTGGTAAATAATGCCATCGTACTCATTGATTATATCAATCTACTCATACGAAATAAATCAGATGATCAGGGATTGTCAAGCACAGATGAATTACCTTATCATGAAATCAAAAACAGCATCATCGAAGCTGGAGGAACAAGATTAAGACCAGTACTATTAACCGCAATTACAACCGTACTTGGACTTATACCTCTTGCACTTGGAATCAATTTTAATTTCTTCACATTGATCTCAGAGTTAGATCCTCAATATTTTTCTGGAGGTGATAATACCGCAATGTGGGGACCAATGGCCTGGACCATAATATATGGATTAACTTTTGCTACCTTCCTCACACTAGTCGTAATACCTGTAATGTATTGGCTCGCTTATCGTGCTAAGATGGTTTTTGTAAAAAGGAAATCTAATGGTATTTCTGCATTGTAAGTAATCAGCCTTCTACAAAAAAGAAGAGGCTTCTATTCAGTGATTAGAAGCCTCTTCTTTTTAATAATGATTTTATTCAATGGATATAATGGTTGCCCATAGATTTAGGCCAATATCACTTCCATCATTTGATCTAAGTCTTCAGCATCAGCATAATTGCGATCACTATATTTATGAGCCATGACTCGGAGCATATATGGCTCATCATCTCTTAATATCAACTCTGAAGTGATATTACCAAAGAGTTGATTTATAGGCGAAGTTTGCTGTATCTTCAATGAAGGTTTATGGTAGTATCGATATGTTTTTTGTAATATATTATTGATATGAGTACTCTTGATATCAGATACCTTTACTATGTATCTATGTTCTACCAATCTCAAAGTTATAACATGCTGTAATGAACGATAATCTTGTAAGGAGTAATTTCCTTTGAACTTTGAGAGAAGTATTACGAAGCCTTTGGAGTTATCCTTATCCATATATTGAACGGGATCACAAAAGCCACTCATTCCCGTTTTAAAATGAAAAAACCCACACTTGATCTTCGCTTTGAGTTTTTTGTATTCCTCAGATACAATCCAATCATGGGCGGTATGATCCCATTCTTTATGATCAAACGATTCTTTAATAAGTTGCAGAGGCTTGCCTTGCTTTTCCTTCGGTTTAGGCCTTCCTGATATCCATTCCCACAGTTTAGTTGGGTTTATTTTCTGCATCTTCAGCTTTTTGCTTGATCTCGTCCATCGTTTCTACTGTCTTTTCCCAAAATTCTATAAACATAGGCTTGAATTTCACAAATACATCTTGTGAATGACGAGGAAGTGGCTCGAGCAAGCTATAACTCATAGATTCCGATTTAGTTTTCTCCTCGAGTAACTTTAAATTATCTAAAAGGTATAGTCCAAGACTTACTAACAAAGCAAAAAATGCTGCTTGCAATGCACCACCACCTATTTTGTTAATCGAATTGAGGTTTATTGCCTTGAATAGATCCTCAAGTTTTTTACCAATGTACCTTACTAAAGCCATCACGATAACAAACGTAAGAACGATACCTATTATAAAACTGACTGCTGGTTTGCCAGCTATTACGCTATCTACAAGATTTATAGCTATAGGAGACAGCTTGAGTGCCGCAACTATTCCAACAAGCAACGATGCAGTGTCAAACACAGTTCGAATCAGTCCTCTTTGGAAGCCAACATAAAATCCAAATGCGAGAATTATTGCTACAACTATATCTAATATCATGGTTTTCAGTTTATTATATGTAAACTTCCGTCATATGACGCATATTTATTGTTAGTATATACTTATTGTGGTATGATATTATCAAATATATAGGATTAATTCGTTCGCATATTATAATTTCATACTTTTGAAGTTCAGTTATGAAATATATTTTTACTTATATATTAGCAATAATGATGTCGTTTGGTGCCATAGCGCAGTCTGATACGGCTGTATCTGCTAAGGCTTTTCTTATTGGTGAAAACGAGAAACACTTCGAATCGCTAGTATCTGAGCATGGAGAACAATTGCTCAATGTTTGTAAAAATAATATGAATAAAGCATACAAATTATGGGTTTCTCTTCTCAAAGATCTTGAAGGATTTGCTAATGACAAAGAGTTTGATCTTAAAGGAACAAAGATTTGGATCAATTTATTTTGGAATGCTGATGGTAGTATTCGGAACATAGTATACTACCCAAAACCTAATTCTAAAAACATGAACTTTGCTTTGCTATCTGATTTCTTATCTGATTTTGCATTTAGCTACCAGTTCGCTTTGACTAACGAAACACCATTTTCACATTATGGAAGTGCTTCGTTTCCCACATTCTACATATTCCCTCAAGATAAATAGTGATTAGGCTATTCATTTCTCTATTGATGATTACTATATTGTACGCCTGTGATAAGGATGCAAAAGAGATTCAATTTACTGAAATCAATACCAATACAACTCAAGATATAAGTAGTATCGATATTTATAATAATCAACTGATAGCTGTAGGTGGAGAAGTATTTCAATTAGGCGTGGTGCTGTCAGGTAAAGATCTTAATTGGGTTACACAGGATTCCTTCACTAACAAACGTCTTTTTGGACTAGATTGCAATGATGATCATTGTGCGGCTGTAGGCCATGATGGCTACTACTACAGCTATACTGAAAATGATGGCTGGACATTCACTAGATTATCAGATTGGGATTTTCAGAGAGCTGTCAGCATTACTAATAATCATACTGTGTCTGTCAGTGGTAAATCCTTTGGACAAGGTCACATCTATCATATCAATCCAATACATCAAATAGATACGACTTTAAGAGTAAATGCCCAGATGCAAGATGTGGCCTCATTGGATGACAATACATTCGTAGCTGTAGGATATGGAACTGTTCTGAGGTCGAACGATGGAGGATACAATTGGACTCATATCGATCAAGAAGGAGATTTTTACTATAGCATAGATTTTGTAGATGATCAGCATGGTATTATCGTAGGTCTGTCAGGCAGTATCTTATTGACTAATGATAGTGGAAAAAATTGGAAAACGATCAAAAAACCGTCGTCTCTTAGCAGTAGCAGAGCGCAATTTCTCAGTGTAAAATATATTAATGCTACCACTATATACATAGTGGGCGATGAAGGTCTCCTATGGCAAAGTAATGACGCTGGTCAGACATGGGTGTCCTACAAAGTCAATACAGATCATAATCTTAATGATCTATCTGAATTGGATGGAAAGTTATATATCGTCGGTGATGATGGGTATATGGCTTTGAGGGAGTTGTAATATTCTTATTTCTTTAATTGTATAGTGACAATAGTCTTATCCCAACGACTATATTGTATATATTGAAAGTGTACTTTGCAATGGATTGGACCTACAACTTTAATAGTTAAAAGACCCAGCAATAAAGAAAGATCAAGAATACTTGAACTTACTCGCTCGTAAAAGTAAGATAGATGATTACAAAGAATAAAGGGAATGGCTTACGACTTAGTCTAATATATAAACGTATCAGCAGACTAAGTTAAATTAGAAATAGGCACAGACCTTAGAGGTCTTCACTACTACTAGGAAGTTTTTCAACATAGCCAAGTCTTCAAATAACCCTTTTTTATAATATATAATTCTTACTTTTACCAGCTATATATTACTCTTGAAGAGTATTAAAATAAGCGCAGATGGCAGAGGTAACTTACAATGAAGACAATATAAAATCCCTTGACTGGAAAGAGCACATCCGTATGCGTCCAGGGATGTATATAGGTAAGCTTGGCGATGGATCATCTCAAGACGATGGTATATATATCCTACTCAAGGAAGTCATCGACAACTGTATCGATGAGTATGTTATGGGCCATGGTAAGAAGATCGAACTAGAGATCAAAGATGGAATCGTATCGGTAAGAGATTACGGCAGAGGAATTCCCCTAGGTAAGGTCGTAGACTGTGTGAGTAAAATTAATACTGGTGGAAAATATGACTCTAAAGCATTCAAAAAATCTGTAGGACTTAACGGTGTCGGTACCAAGGCGGTAAATGCACTATCCGAAAGATTCGTAGTAAAAGCAATAAGAGAAAACAAAGCCAAAGTAGCAGAGTTCTCTCAAGGAATATTAGAGAAAGAAAGTAAAATCATAAAGGCCAAAGAATTCAACGGTACATACATTGAGTTTGAGCCGGACAGATCAATATTCAACAACTATAAATATAGATCTGAGTATGTAGAATCACAGCTATGGAATTATGCATATCTAAATGCTGGACTCAAATTAATATTTAACGGTAAGACACTCTACTCTAAAAATGGTCTACGCGATCTACTAGAGAGGAAGACTGAAACTGCCTCACTTCGCTATCCGATCATACACCTCAAAGGTGAAGACATAGAGATCGCACTGACACATGGACAGCAATATGGAGAAGAGTATTATGCATTCGTCAATGGTCAACATACTACCCAAGGAGGAACACACCTACAAGCGTATAGAGAAGCTATTGTCAAGACCATAAGAGACTTCTATGGTAAAAGTTTTGATAGTAAGGACATACACACTTCTGTAATCGGTGCCATATCTATAAGAGTAGAAGAACCAGTATTTGAGTCGCAAACTAAGACTAAATTAGGATCACAAAATATGGGACCTAAAGGACCAAGTGTGAAAGCTTTCATATTGGACTTCATGAAGAAAGAGCTAGATAACTTTCTTCATCAAAATAAAGAAACAGCTGAGGCACTACTCAAACGAATTCAACAATCAGAACGTGAACGAAAAGAGATTGCAGGGATCAAGAAGCTAGCTAATCAGCGTGCTAAGAAAGCGAACATCCATAACAAAAAGCTACGTGACTGCAGAGTACATAAAACCTCAAAGACAAGAAGTACTGATGAAAGTGTAAGGCTGGCTAGTATGGTTTTTATCACAGAGGGAGATTCTGCAAGTGGGTCGATTACAAAGGCACGAAATGTACAGCATCAAGCGGTATTCTCACTTAGAGGTAAGCCACTTAATTGCTATGGCATGACTAAGAAAGTAGTATACCAAAATGAAGAGCTGAATCTACTCCAACATGCACTTGATATAGAAGACGGAATTGAAAATTTGAGATACAATAACGTAATCATTGCTACAGATGCCGATGTTGATGGTATGCATATTAGATTATTACTATTGACCTTCTTTTTACAGTTTTTCCCAGATCTAGTGCGCGAAGGCCATCTTTATATATTCAATACTCCACTGTTTCGTGTGAGAGATAAGAGTAAGACCTACTACTGCTATGATGAAGGAGAGAAGCAAACGGCTATCAAAGCATTGAGAGGGAAGCCAGAGATAACTCGGTTCAAGGGTTTAGGTGAGATTTCACCATCGGAGTTTGAAGATTTTATAGGTGACGATATCAAACTGGAACCCGTAATGCTACAAGACAATACTAACATCGAAGATGTCCTCTCTTACTACATGGGAAAAAATACTCCTGACAGACAGAAATTTATCATTGAGAACCTAAAGGTTGAACTAGATCAACTAAAGAAAGATGAAGTAATGAATCTAGATGATGATTTTGAACCAACTATAAGTACAGAAGATATTGTAAAGGATATAGTGAGCTAATTGACTAGCTAACGAAGGTGTAAAAATAACTATGTATAATGATCAAACTATAAAAGACGCTGAAATAATAATTGTAGCGCTTAAGCCATACAATATTTTAGAAATATTAAATGAGTTCAGTACTCATTTCATTCCAGTAAAACATATTCTTATATCATTAGCTACAGGTATTTCTTTGAAGCAAATTCAACAAACTATTTAATGTTTCACTTCCTGTATTCAGAGCGATGCGGAATACAGCAGTTGATATCGGCATGTAAATGACTTGTATCTCCTCTAGGAATACTGCAAATAATTCAATCGCCGTAATAAAGCAATACTTCAATATAATTGGTGAAATTGTATTAAGATATGAAGTCTTAATATACTCTGCCAAGGTGTCAGGTGCTTGTGGTATAGCATACGTCTTGAGATTTATAAAAGGTATGGTCCAAAGCGTCATCAAAATAGTCTTCGATAAGCAAACTGCGACTAAGATAGTTACATAAATTACAAAAGGTGTTGCAGAGTTGCTAATTCAACACAATCAACGCCCAGAACATGAGATAGACAAAGTGACTACACCAAAAGGCTGTACCATAGCAAGTCTAAATAAAATGGAACATAACGGATTTAGTTCTGCATTGATAAAAGGTGTAATCACTTCGTTTGAGAAAATTGAGAAGTGATTTTTGATGGTATATAAGAGCAGTACTCCTTCAGACAATACCTCTTCTCCTTTCCCAAAAAGCAATTACCTTTGTTATAGATAAAATATCATACCCTTATATGAAATATAGTATAGTTCTAATATTTGCTTTCTTGATAATTAGCTTTGGATTACTAACATCTTGTAATGGAGATAAAACTCTAGAAAAGCAAGAGATGGTTGATATGAAGCCTGTAGAAGTAATAGAACAAGTTACTTACTACATTACAACAGTAGACAATCTCAGAGCTCGTGAAGGTGAACTCAAATCTTCCACCGTGCTTGCCAAGCTTAAAGAAGGTACTATCGTAAAGTATCTCAACCAAGAATCAAGCAAAAAAGAAACCGTAACCTTAAGGGGTAAAGCACATACAGAGCCATATCTAAAAGTGCTCATAGATGGCAAAGTTGAAATGTGGGTGTACGGTGGTGGACTAGAAGTCTTTCATTCTGGAGATGACATAGAAGATATATCTTCTATTAATGACTTAAAGACATTCATATCTAGCTTAGCTCTTAATGATATTTCTAGTGGTAACGGAGTTCTCAAAAAACTAATGCAACTGAGCACTGATAATCCATCTACGAATGATGCTCTATATTTTATGAGCAAAGATTATATGGACAAGCTTAGTTATCAAACAACTTTGGGCTTCGATAAGAAAGGAATAAGTATGTCCCCAGAAGATTACAAAGCGATAGTAGATCGCAGCTATGACATGAACTCTAGTCGCTTAGGAAAAGATGGTGAGCAAAATGGATTTGTACTCACAGCATCCGAAGGAATGATCGGATACGAAACTGATCAGTATGCACTCGAGGGTGCTATTGGTGGCATTTTTTCTCCAGAAGTAGAAAAATATATTCTTCTCAAAAAAAATCAATATAAACATAGATTATTTAGTGATACAGCTATATCTGGATCTATGGAAGATCTTATGAATGATCTATTAGCATGGAGTAACTTTCAGGAAAGATATCCTAACTTCGCTAAGTCTAAAGAAGTTAACAACCAAGTCGAATATTTAAAATCTAGCCTCTTTAATGGAACTAATAATACTCCAGCATTTGATTATATTACTTATGTAGCCAAAAAGGAATTTAGAGACACTTGGAACACTACACTAGAGACATATCCCAATGCGCCTTTCGCCAAAGAACTCTATGCACATATTCAAAAATTAGAATCCAATAATTGGAAATTTCCGAAATAGAAATCAATATATTTAAACTTGAACACGAATCTTTCGACATAAATGAAAAATATTTGCTCCTTTATTATTACCCTATTAGCTCTATGTAGCTGTAGCAACGAGAATAAAAGCACAAACCAAAACGCTGTTTCTACTGCTCCTATCGCTACTAATAAAAAAGTCTCTGCATTTAGTCACAGATACTTTATCACCACTGCTGAAATCGACAGTAAGATACAACCAATAAAAAATGGGACAATTCAAGAGTCACTCAAAAAGAATACTCTAGTCAAACTACTCAATGAAGTATCACTATTTAGAGACACTTTTACTGTAGGAAAGCGAAAATATATTGAACCATACGAAAAAGTAAAAGTATTATCTACTGGAACTGAAACTTGGGTATTTGGTGGTGCGCTAAAATCAATATATACAGGCGAAAATGACCTTACTGATCCTCAGAGTTTACAGTCATTCTCCAGTATGGTGGAAAATCAAGATCCTACAGAATTATCGTCAGGTAAAAAAGTACTAGACAAACTGAAAGAACTAAAATCTACAGATATCACAACCAATGATGCGATGTTCTTCATGGCGTATGATTATGTCAATAGGTTAGCGAGAGCATCTAAAGCACATGGAGAACTTATCGCAAATCATCCATGGACACTTGATGACTACAATGAGATCATTACTGGCACTATGGATATGAATCAACATCCAATAGGAAAAATATTACATGAAAATGGATTGAATCTAGAAGGATCCCTTGGAGATATTCTAGTCAAGAGTAATATCCGTGTAGTCGATGATGTAGTAGGAAATGATGTATCCACATCTGTGCAAAAATATATTGAAATGCTACAGCTTTCTGAAAAATCAAAAATATTTGACAACGATAACATTATCGCAACGCTCACCTCTGTAGCTAACCAAGCTAACCTTTGGTCACAGTTTGCTGCGGACTATCCAGAGTTCACTCATATATCTAATGTAAATATGAAAAGTAATAGACTTACACAAGCACTATTAGGAGGCACAAAAAATACTGCCGCATTTGATCATGCAAGCCGAGTAGCTAAGAAAGAATATAGAGATATATGGAATTATGTACTGAAGTACTATGGTGAAACACCACTTGCGACAGAAGTCAGAAGTCATACTAAATGGCTAGAGGGTAGAGATTGGAAATTTCCTGAAGAAAAACACGTACACTAAAAAAATGGCACTTTCAGTACATAGCGACGAACACTTCATGAAGCAGGCGCTCAAAGAAGCAGAAAAAGCAGATGAAGCGGGAGAAATACCTGTAGGCGCAGTGATCGTAAGTAATAATGTGATCATAGCTAGGGCACACAATCAAACAGAGATACTCACAGACGTTACCGCTCATGCTGAGATATTGGCTATTACATCAGCGAGTGAGCATCTAGGAAATAAATTTTTGGAGCGATGTACACTATATGTTACTATGGAACCATGTCCAATGTGTGCAGGCGCATTAAATTGGGCACGTCTAAGTAGAATAGTATACGGTGCTGCTGATGATGAAAAAGGTTTCATGAGATTTGGTAAAAAAATACTTCATCCAAAGACAAAATTAGAATACGGTGTAATGCATCAAGAATGCGAAGCGATTATCAAGAGATTTTTCAAAGAACTACGAGAAAAACAAGTGTATTAATTATGATCTACTCATTCAAAGGGTTTACTCCTGTAGTACACCCATCATCCTATGTACACCCTTTAGCCGCTGTAACGGGCAACGTCATCATTGGTAAGAATGTATATATTGGACCAGGTGCGGCGATCAGAGGTGATTGGGGTGGCATCATCATCAAAGACGGATGCAATGTTCAGGAGAACTGTACTATTCATATGTTTCCAGGCGTAGAAGTAATACTAGAAGAATATGCTCACGTGGGTCACGGAGCCATAATACATGGAGCACATCTAATGGCTAACTGTATGATAGGAATGAATAGTGTGATTATGGATAGAGCTGTTGTAGGCGAAGGAAGTATATTAGGCGCTATGACCTTTGTGCCTGCAGATATGGAGATTCCTAATCGAAAGATAGCGGTCGGAAATCCAGCAAAAATCATAAAGGATGTCACTGACAAAATGCTCGACTGGAAAACTAAAGGTACTCAGTTATACCAAACGCTACCTAGAGATATGCATGAATATCTAGAAGAGACTAAAGCACTCACTGAGATTCCAAAAGACAGACCCAATCAAGAAAAATTATTCGAAGTTTGGAATGATATTAAAGGCAAATAATTGATGCGCAATTATTTTTACTCCATTAAAAAGAAGTTTTAAAAAAGCGTTCGTAATTACTGTAAGGTGAGAACACTTTAAATACTTTTAGTTGATCACTTGTGTTATTGTCTTCATACTAGTTTCACTTTCGATCACCATCGTATATACACTTATAAGTACATCTGATACATCTACATCTATAGGAAAAGTAGATTGAATTTGCATGACCATCACTCCCTCACCACATTTTATTCAACGATAAGCATCAATCTGTAAAAATAATTATTTAGTAGCGATGCCTATATTTTTACTTCTAGCATAAAAAAAGGCGATCGTAAAACCGACCACCTTTAAATTTTATTTTTTTCACAAACTAGATGCTAGGATCTAACTTTATCGAGTACTAATCTCTTAGTTTACTTAGAAGTCTTAGAAACTCTATATAAAGCCAAACTAACGTCACGATAAGACCCATAGCTGCAAACCATTCCATATATATTGGTGCACCTTGCTTCTCTCCTCTTTCGAACATATCGAAATCCAATAAAAGATTCATTGAAGCAACCACAATGATCACGGCGCTTATGCCTATACCAAACATGCCAGAATCATGTAACATAGCTACTTCGAATCCAAAAATTTGACCAATCCAACCAAATAAATACAAAATCATTATTGCACCAGTTGCCATTGCTACACCCATTCTAAATTTTTCTGTAACCTTGATTAGTCCAGACTTGTATATCGCTAGCATCATAAATAATGTACCGAAAGTAAGGCCAACAGCCTGCAATACTATACCTTCAAATGCTGTAGCATACATCACCGATATGGTACCAATAGCTAGACCTTCTAATAATGCATATAGAGGAGCTAAAAAGGGCGCTAGATGTGGCTTAAATGCAGCAGCAATCAAAACAACAAGTCCTCCACCTGCTCCTACGTAAAGCAAAAACGTCGAGGGCATAAACCACGCAATCGAAGTTGTGGCCATCATCATACTAAAAAGTAAAAGAGTCTTATTAACTGCTCCATTAACAGTCATTACATCTCCCTCAATCATCAATCCTGATGAATTGTACTTTGGTTTGAAAGTGTCTTCTTTCAACATTGGGTTACTACTACTCGACCCAAATAAATTCTTTGCCATAATTTTATTCTATTTTAATCCTAATTAACGTGTTAAGCAATAACTACATAACGCATATATCGTCGATAAAGATTCCTAAATCTTACCTTTCTAACTCTGTATTGTACTTTTCTATAGACTCTTCTATCGTTTCTCTTCTATTCTCGTGACTTGGATACGTACTTTTCCACTCTGGCTTGGCACCTCCACCAGATCCAGACTGTAGGATATCCATTACACCTTTGAGTTGACGAGGATCATAACCTGAACTCCATCATGAGTCTTGCACCAAAGTCATCTGACTCTAACTCCTGCTCACGTCCGTACTTCATATTGATCAGATTACCGATCATCTGTGCTGCTTGCTGAGTATTGTAATTTCCAGTGATAGAATTGAATTGGATATTACTTATTTACTGAAAAAAGTAATTTCCTGCTGTCAATAGCCCTATAAGTATTGTCCCTTTTAGTGATCTTTCGCCTCTTCTTCTTTAGACTCCACCTCCATAATTCAGTTGTTTCTATGCCATTTGTACAGTATATTTTGAATTGTAACTAGTCTAATTATAGTAAATATAATGTACCGTGGATATTTGCAGTTCCCAACAAAACGAAATATAAAGATGATAAGGAATGTTAATATTTTTAAATCTTCAACGCTTTAGAAACCTTCGAAGGTTTAGTACTACAAAGAGCCACACCAATCGACAGAGCTATTTTTATATAGCTTAAACAGGAATTAATCTTACTTTACCCTTACAGTAGTATTCTCATTGATCCAACATCTCACTTTGAATGAACTACCCTCTTTGATACTTCTCTGAAAGATATCCTCTCTGTTAGGCATATATTGAGAGTAAGTATTGATCCATTTATTAGCTTCTCCAGCTACAGAAGGATCGATCTTCTTGGCATATTGGAACTTGTCTATAGCAGGCCAAGTTACAATCTGACTATCCCAGCCACGACCAGGACCACATAGCGGACCACTACTAGCATAAAGCTTACCTATCAGTATATACGGTTCTCCCCAACTAGACTTAAGTTTAGCAGCCTCTCTTGCATACTTTCTTGCCGACACAAAGTTCTTGATGTCACCGTAATAGATTTTAGCTATCAAGAGTGTGTACTTTGCTTTCTTTTCTACATCGGTAGTCTTAGCAATAAATTTCTTAAATAAGACAATAGCACCTTTGTAATCTCCAGTAGAGTAAATATCAAATGCTTGTCTAAGCGGGCCAACAGGCGTAGGTGGAGTAAAGCAATTTTTATCTTTTGACGCTTTCACCTCTGCTAAACGAGGATCATCTATGTCACACTTTCCTCTCAACATACGGCGATATGCCAGTTTTATTACTTCACAATCCGTTGGATTCTCTTGGAACTGTGTATAGTACTTATTACTGTAATAATCACAATCGTAAAAGTCATCAACACCTTCTAGTGATTCTAATCTATTAGGTGCATAGTCCGCTATAATATTCCAAGCATCGCACTTAGTAGCGCAGTTAGCTAGTCCGTGTGAGATTGCACTGTCTAACGTTATAGCTAACTTGACACCTTCCTCTTTAGAGATCTTTCCTTCTACCACCCTATCATGTAGTAACTTAGAAAATGGATTGATCACAAAGTAGTCAGCTTTTTTTCCTTTATCTTCTACTGCTTCTTGGAATAGATTAAATGTCTTATCGGCATCGCTGTATTCATAGAAATTATAATAGTAGTCAAATGCCTTTCTACCCTTGATAGTTGCTTCATTACCGAAGCATTCTGAACGCTTATCATAGATCATCATTACAGTATCTATATAGGCTTGTTTTTGATCTTTATCAATTGCATTTTTAAAAAGATCGGTATATATCTTGACTCCGTCATCGAAATGGTATTGGATACGACCATTTGCTCCTGGAGCAAGGGAATAGGCTTTTTTCCAGAGCGGAAGT